>ENA-OPZN01000003-OPZN01000003.1-human-gut-metagenome-genome-assembly--contig:-NODE-3-length-130951-cov-15.757736_pt1 | contig 130951 bp, 104 predicted proteins | sample MGYA00242483_ERZ504503 | MGnify/ENA primary metagenome ERZ504503 (study PRJEB26092, sample SAMD00036285) | human gut metagenome | host: Homo sapiens | study: EMG produced TPA metagenomics assembly of... | reverse complement strand
CCGCCGCTGACCAGCGTGCGCCCGCCGTTCAAACAAATCGTCTCCGAAGCGCTACGCCTACTCAACGACGCCCCCGGCAGCCCCGCGCACATCTCACTCGCGCCGCAACTCATCGTCCGCGAATCCACCAACTGCCAGCGCTAAATCGCATTTTATGCAATTTGGCCGGCAGTTATCGCACGATAGCAAGCCAGAATCATACAGCCAAACAACCATTTCCCCACCCGCTGGAGGAATCCGCACGCAGGAAAACAGTATGCGCCAACGACGCTGGCCCTAACCGGCAATGAGGGCGCAGAAGAGGGCTTCGAAGACCAGTACGGGATTGCCGTTGCCGGCCAAACGGCGACGTGCGACGGCGATATCTTCCAGTCGCCGCACCGCTCCCCCGCGCGTAAGGCGTACCGACAGATCGGTAATCGACGAACGATTCTCCAAATTAATCAAGCCAACCGAATCCTCGGCATTGTTCTGCAGCACGGCCACATCGCGGTATACACTGGCGATCGAATTCAACGCACGGTCGAGCACATCGCGCGTCAATCTTGTGGTCTGTCGCTTCAGCTCGTCTTTTTTTGCGATCGTATTGTACGCGCCACGCAGTTTTGGAGGAATACGATCCTTCGCCCCAAGCCCATTGACCCTACGAAAATCAGCTTCCGTCTCGGCCGCCTTGACCTTCACCTCCGCTTCGGCCTGCGCTTTCGCACTGTCGATAAGATTGCCGGCAAGCAGTACCGCATCCGACGCGCGGCGCAATCCCAGCACGCCCACGATCAGCTCGTCGCGGTCAGACATGACCTGCTCGTTTTTCGCATACAGATTGGCGATGCCGATATGCCCTTCCGCAAGACGTGCGGCACGCGCGGCGATTTTCGGCTCGAATCCGCCATTTTGCTCCAAAAACGCAGCCACCGCCTGCGTGGAGGGCACGGCAAGATTAATGATGCGCGTACGTGAGCGAATCGTCGGCAACACGTCCTGCGCACTTGGCGCGCACAAGAGCCAAATCGTGTGCTCGCTCGGCTCCTCAATCTCCTTGAGCAGCACGTTGGTGGTGCGTTCCAGCATACGATCGACATCTTCGATAATGATGATGCGCCACGGCGCAGTGCTCGGCATCTGCTCGGACGTAGTGATGATGTTTCGCACCTCGTCGATGCCGATGGTCACTTTGTTGGTGGCCAGCACGGTCACGTCGGGGTGAGTGCCGGCAAGCACCTGCTGCGCGGCTTTGGTCGCTCGTCGCCAAGACCATGATCGGGGCTCTCCAACGCCGCCGCGAACGCGCGCGCCACATTGGAACGACCCGATCCCGGAGGACCGCAAATCAGCCAGGATTGCGCAATGGCTTTCGGATCGCCACTTGCGATGGCTTTGAGTTGTTCGACAACCTGCTGCTGGCCGACGATCGAATCCCACACGCTCACTGGGCGGCCTCCGATTGGAAAGTTTTCGTTTGACTGATTTGCGCAAAATCGTTCTGAATATGCGCCCATACTTCATCGATGGATTGGCTGGCATCAATCACGCGGAAACGTTGCGATTCCGCCTTTGCCAAGTCAAGGAACGCCTGTCGCGTACGACGTTGGAAATCGTTTCCTGCAGACTCCATGCGATCTTCATCATGCTGCAGTCGTGCATGCGATTGCGCAGGGTCAAGATCCAGCAGATACGTGCGATTCGGCAATAGCTCACACGTTGCCCACATGCTCAAGTCGCGGATTTCACCTGCCGTCAATTCGCGGCCGCCAGCCTGGTATGCAAGAGAAGAATCAAGGTACCGATCGGTAATTACCACGGCACCGCGTTCCAGTGCAGGACGAATCACCTCGGCAACATGCTGGGCACGGTCAGCGGCGAACAGCAGCGCCTCCGCACGCGGAGCGATATCCGCATCGGAACCTTCCACGCCGCCAAGCAGCAACTCGCGAATCGCCACGCCAAGCACAGTACCGCCTGGCTCGCGCGTGACCACGCATTCGCGCCCCTGCGCCTCAACGTACGCACGCAACCGTTCAACCTGCGTGGTTTTGCCGACGCCGTCTACACCTTCAAAGGAGATGAATATGCCTTGCATATTCATCACTCTACATTGCGGCGTTCGCAACGCTACCGCTGCTCACCGCTACGAACAGTCCACCGGCATCTCTCATGCGACGCTCATCAGCTATCGCTACTCGCTGCCACGTACAGTCCACTGGACTGTACGTCAAAGGAGATGAATATGCCTTGCATATTCATCACCGGGCGGGAACTACGGCGGGACGGGTGTAGCCTTCGTTGGCGGCAAGCCATTCCACATCGGCCTTCACCGTGGTCGGCGTGGAACCGATCTCCTTGGCGATACGGGTGTTGGCCCAACCCTTATCGGCCAACTCGCGCACCTTGGCACGGCGATCGGCACGAGCCTTATCGACGGAAGCCGCCTTGGAAGTCTTAGAAGCCTTGGCAGCACCAGCCTTCTTAGCCCCGCCCTTGCCGGCGGCGGTCTTACGTCCACGCCTTTTCGACGGGCCCTGCGCACGCTTCTCAGCCAGCAAACGGAACGCCTCGGCCGGTTCGATCGACTCAGGAGCATACTGCTTCGGCAACGTACGATTCGTCTCACCATCGGTGATATACGCGCCGTAGAAGCCTTCCTTGATGGTCACCTGCTTCTGCGTTTCCGGATCGACGCCCAATTCGCGCAGCGGCGGCTTCGCAGCACCACGGCCACGCCCACGGCCATACTTCGGCTGGGCGAACAGTTCCTTCGCCTTATCCAAATCAACCGTGAAAATCTCATCTTCCGAAGCAAGCGAACGCGTATCCGACTTGCCATCGACACCGGTCTTCGTCAAATACGGACCGTAACGACCATTATTGGCTTGCACGGTAACCGTCTGCACTTCACCGGTCTGCGCATCCACCTCTTCATACGAACCGACTTCACGCGGCAAGCTCAGCAGACGCAACGCATCATCCAACGTCAACGATTCCGGACTCATCGTCTTGAACAACGACGCCATCTTCGGGCGATCGGCAGCGGCTTTCTTCGCACCCTTGCCGCGCTTCGGCTTCTCACTAGCGCCACCGGCAGCATCACCAGCATCGCCGGCATCGGCAGAAGGCATCACCAGCGCAACATACGGCCCGAAACGACCATTACGCACTTCAACGGTGCCTCCGGAAACCGGATCGACGCCAAGAGCGCGCGGACCGCCGGAATGGTTCTCGATCAAATCATGACCGACTTCCACCGTCAGCTCATCCGGAGCGAGCGTATCCGGCAGCGAGGCACGCTTCGGATTGCCCTCATCATCCAGATGGTTCATATCCTCCAAATACGGGCCATATCGACCGACGCGCACATGCAAACCGTCGCCGATCTCGATCGTATTGATCTCGCGAGCGTCGATTTCACCCAACTGCGCGACCTGCTGCTGCAAGCCGGCATGCGCCTCGTCCGCAGACTGCGCGGCACCCTCACCGGAACCGAAATAGAAGCGGGTCAGCCAATTCCTGCCGGTCTCCTGACCGCTCGCAATCTGGTCAAGACCGCTTTCCATATCGGCAGTGAACTCGTAATCCACATACCGCGGGAACTTCGTTTCCAGCAATTTGACCACGGAGAACGCGAGCCACGACGGAATCAACGCACGACCGCGCTCATACACGTACCCGCGATCGATGATCGTGGAAATAATGCTCGCATACGTGGACGGGCGGCCGATTTCCTTCTGTTCCAACGTTTTCACGAGCGACGCTTCGGTGTAACGCGCCGGAGGCTGAGTTTCGTGTCCGTCGGCACCAACCGCCACCGCGGCGAGCGCATCGCCCGGATTCATCGGCGGAAGCGACACATTGTCATCCGACTTCTTATCCGCTTTGCTGGATTTACCGGATTGCGCAGCCTGTTCAACGCTTCCAGCAGCATCGCCCTTCTTCGATTCGGCGGATGCGCGGCGGCCTTCACCGGTCGCCTTCATAAAGCCAGGGAATTCGATGACAGTGCCGGAAGCCTGGAACATGGCTTCCCCATTCGATTCGGTCGACGCGGACAGTCGCACGGTCGCCGTGGAACCGGTTGCGTCTGCCATCTGGCAGGCAAGCGTGCGCTGCCAGATCAGCGTGTACAGCTTGAGCTGGTCGGCCGGCACTTTGCTTGCGATTTCCGCAGGGTCACGGAATTTCGCGCCCGCCGGCCTGATGCATTCGTGGGCTTCCTGCGCGCCTGCCGTCTTTGTGGCATATTGTTTCGGCGCGTCCGACAGATAGTTTTCGCCGAAATGCTTGACGACCGCTTCGCGTGCGGCTGCGATCGCCTCTTGCGACAGCGTCACCGAATCGGTACGCATGTAGGTGATATAGCCGTTTTCGTACAATCCTTGCGCAGCACGCATGGTCTGACGCGAGCTCATGCCGAGACGATTGCCGGCGGTCTGCTGCAAGGTGGACGTGGTAAACGGTGGAACCGGACGGCGACGGTACGGCTTGGTTTCCATCGACGCGACAGTAAACGTTGCAAATTCCAATGCCTGCGCAATCGCGGAAGCCTGCGCCTCGTCCAACTGCACGACCTGATCCTTCGCACCGGCCGCAGTCAGCTTGCCATCGGCGCCGAAATCCTTGGAACCAGCCAAACGACGGCCACCCAACGACACCATACGAGACTCGAACGCAACATTATTGCCATCGGCATCCGGCGCCTCCAACGTTGCGGTGACATCCCAATACGGGGCACGCACGAACGCCATACGCTCGCGCTCGCGCTCCACGATCAAACGCGTGGCGACGGACTGCACACGGCCCGCGGAAAGACCCGGCCCAACCTTGCGCCACAGCACCGGAGAAAGCTCATAGCCGTACAGGCGGTCCAGAATACGGCGGGTTTCCTGGGCGTCGACCATGTCGTCGTCAACGTCGCGAGTATTGTCAAGCGACGCTTTGATGGCTTCCTTCGTGATTTCGTGGAACACCATGCGCTTAACCGGCACTTTCGGCTTGAGCGTCTGTACCAGATGCCAGGCGATGGCCTCTCCCTCGCGATCCTCATCGGTTGCGAGGTACAGGGTGTCGGCTTTTTTCAACGCGCTTTTCAGCTCGGACACGGTTTTCTTCTTGTTGCCGTCGACGATGTAGTACGGCTTGAATCCGTCTTCCACGTCAACGCCGAACTTGCCGAATTTGGTTTTGTCGGCGGCCGGCACCTGGCTCGGCTGCGCAAGATCTCGAATATGGCCGACCGAGGCCATCACCGTATATTCGGAGCCCAAATACCCACCGATTTTCTTGGCCTTGGTGGGAGACTCCACAATCACGAGCTTGCTGCCGGTAGCCATAGCCACTCCTTATTACTAGCGTTTGCAACGCAATAATACTCACTGACCGTATGCAGTTGGCAAACCGTCCGTGTGGCGCGAGCGACCGGTGCCGGAAATTTTCGGCGTGATCGTACGTTTTGCCGTCAGCGTTTCGGAGGGGCCGGAGGTGCGCCGACAAGCCCAAGTTTCGTCAATGGCGAGGCGGTCAGCTGACGCATGGTCAACACCAGCCCGAACACCAACGACGCAACGGAAGCCGTCAGAATCACCGTGGAAAGGTGCGCACCGGAATTCGTCCATTCCGCACTCATCGCAAGTCCCGGCTGAATCTGCCAAATAATGTATGCGCCATACAGGGTGCCGAGCACGCCGAACGTCAACAGCACGCTGCCGACGATCTGCACGGAAGGCGACGACGCACGCGAACCGGGCTCATCCATGCCGTTCGCAAACGTCGCGGCAAGCGTGATCATTGCCACTCCGCCGACGATCAGCAACGCCATGATCACGTCGGTCGGCCGGTGCCACTGTCCCGCAATCACCGACAATCCGACGAGTACCGCATACAGCCAGCCGATCACGGCAACGAGCGCACGGCATACGCGAGGCACGGCGCATAGTAGGATCATTCCTGCCGCGGCGGCGAGTATGACATGCCCGGAAGGCGCGGAATTATTGGGATTTGATTCCAGATTGATTAAGTACGGACGTGGCAGCAGCGGCTTCAGCAACTCTGCTGCGGCAAAGCAGATTCCGCCGAATACCGCCAGTTGAGCAATCAACAGCCATCGTTTTCTTACGATAAGTACGGCGAGGGCGATTATCGACATAATCGCGCTTGTTGCGATTACAACGGTGGAAATGGTGAAAACATGCACGACCGGTTCCAGCCATCCCGGCAGGGCCGCATCGAATTTCGACCAGACCATGTCTTCATAGCTTTGGCCTTCCATCGTGCGCACGCCCAACCACCAGACGCCCACCGCGGCGGCAAGCAGCAGCAGACCGAACACCACGCTGAGCATAATGCTCGACACGCGCGGATGACGGGTCAGCGGATCGGCTTTGGCAAGCCCTTCGCTCACTTCACGTGGGGAAAGCACCTGTTCGATCGGATCAGACGGCGGCTGCGGCACGGGAACGGACGCGACCGGCTGTTCCAGCATATTCGCGGACTTGTGCGGGTCTCGGATGATTGGCTTGAATTCGTCGGTCATAATCATCGAGAATACGGCATTGGCTCTACGGTATGCGCGAATGGCATGAAGATATAAGAAAACCTCCACGCACCCGGAAGAGGCCACTTACCCTTGCTGCATTCCTGCCCTGGGGGAGTTGGGTGACGTACCGCCACGCGGAGGCAAAGACCAGTGTACACCATGCCCGGACCGAACCGCGCCGCAAGCCGCACGAACCGCAGCGCAACCCGCGCCACAGGCCGCGCACGAACCACACAGACCATGCCATGATCCGTGAAGCAGCCAGCCCCACGACCAGCGACACAGGGAAATCAAACGTCAAAATGCCGCTTCCCCATGAGCATCCCGCGTTAAGGAGGGCGGACGGGTATGCTTGATGAGGAATCGCACACGAATATTGTGTGTTTGTTTTAAGTTCGGAAGGTTGTTCTTATGACTGAAGCGGTGGAATATCCCGATCTGGTGGTCGTGGGCGCGGGCCTGTTCGGCCTGACCGTGGCCCAGCAGGCCGTGGAGAGGCTCGGCGTGCGCGTGGAGATCATCGACGTGCGCGACCACATCGGCGGCAACGCGTACAGCTACATGGACGAGGAGACCGGCGCGGAGATCCACAAGTACGGCGCCCACCTGTTCCACACGTCCAACAAGCGCGTGTGGGACTACGTGAACAGGTTCACCTCGTTCACGAACTACGTGCACCGCGTGTACGCCACGCACGACGGCGAGGTCTACCCCCTGCCGATCAACCTGGGCACCATCAACCAGTTCTTCCGCGCGCACTACACGCCCGCCGAAGCCAAGGCGCTCGTGGCCGAGCAGGCCGGCGAGCTGGCGGGCAAGGATCCCCAGAACCTCAACGACAAGGGCATTTCGCTGATCGGCCGCCCCCTGTACGAGGCGTTCATCAAGAACTACACGGGCAAGCAGTGGCAGACCGATCCGAAGGACCTGCCAGCGGGCATCATCAACCGCCTGCCGGTGCGCTTCAACTACGACAACCGCTATTTCAAGGACACGTGGGAGGGCCTGCCGGCCGACGGCTACACCGCGTGGATGGAGCGCATGATCGACGATCCGCGCATCCATGTGACCCTGGAGACCGATTTCTTCGACGAGTCCCAGCCGTACAACAAGGCGGCTTTGGCCGCGGCCGGTGTGCCGGTGGTGTACACGGGCCCGGTGGACCGCTACTTCGACTACTCGCTGGGCGAGCTCAAGTGGCGCACGGTCGACTTCAAGGAGGTGCGTTACGACGAGGGCGACCATTTCGGCTGCCCGGTGATGAACTTCTCCGACGCGGACGTGCCGTACACGCGCGCGATCGAGTTCAAGAACTTCAATCCGGAGCGCGCCGCCTCGCAGAATCCCGACAGGACCGTGGTATGGGAGGAGTACAGCCGTTTCGCCGAGCGTGGCGACGAGCCGTACTATCCGATCAACACGGAGGCCGACAAGGCGCTGTACGCGAGGTACGAGGAGCTCGCGAAGGCCGAGCCGAAGACGGTGTTCGGCGGCCGTCTGGGCACGTACAAGTACTACGACATGCACAATGTGATCGACACCGCGTTGACCGCGTACGAGGAACAGGTCGAACCCCTTCTCAAGAAGTGACGATACGCATCGTTTCCAAATCGTAATTAAAAATCCCCAATCCACCGACGGTAGATTGGGGATTCCTCATATCAGGCGAACTAAAAATCAGGCGCGCCACACATCCTTGCCAGCTGCCTTGGCGGCGGCGACATCGGCGTCAAGCTGCTCTTCGCTGCCTTCGACCTCGCCCTTGATGAACTCCTCCACCAAGCGGCGGGCCTCGCCATCCTCGTGCTGCACGGCCGGCGACTTCATGAAATAGGAGCTCGGAGCCAGAATCGGGCCGGCCAGATGACGGTCGAGCGCGATCTTGGCGGCACGCACGGCATCGATCACAATACCGGCGGAATTCGGGGAATCCCACACCTGCAGCTTGTATTCCAAGCTCAGCGGCACATCGCCGAACGTAGTGCCTTCAAGACGCACGAACGCGAACTTGCGGTCGTCAAGCCATGCCACGTAATCGGACGGACCGATATGCACGTTATGCGGATCCATATCGTGCGGCACCACGGAAGTGACGGCGCGGGTCTTGGAAATCTTCTTGGATTCCAGGCGCGAGCGCTGCAGCATGTTCATGAAGTCCATGTTGCCGCCCACGTTGAGCTGGTACGTGCGGTCCAGACGCACGCCACGATCCTCGAACAGACGGGCGAGCACGCGGTGCGTGATGGTGGCGCCGACCTGGGACTTGATATCGTCGCCGACGATCGGCACACCGGCGTCACGGAACTTCTGAGCCCATTCCGGATCGGATGCGATGAACACCGGCAGGCAGTTCACGAACGCGCATCCGGCGTCCATGGCGGCCTGGGCGTATGCCTTGTCGGCCTGCTCGGAACCGACCGGCAGGTAGGAAACGAGCACGTCGACCTTCTTGTCGCGCAGCACCTGGGCCACGTCGACCGGCTCGGCGTCGGACTCTTCGATCATCTGGCGATAGTATTCACCCAGACCATCGTTGGTCGGGCCGCGCAGCACTTCGACGCCCAGATTCGGCACGTCGGCGAATTTGATCGTGTTGTTCTGCGACGCTTCGATGGCTTCAGACAGATCCTTGCCGACCTTCAGCGCGTCCACATCGAATGCGGCGACGAATTCAATGTCACGCACGCGATATCCGCCGAAATTATTGTGCATCAGACCGGGAATCTTATCCTCGTCCTTCGTGTCTTTGTAGTATTCAACGCCCTGCACCAGCGAAGAAGCGCAATTGCCAACGCCAGCGATAGCTACACGAATGCTCATCTGTAAACGACTCCTCTGTTATATATATTGCATATATGCGTTTCACAGGTACCAAATTTCAAGCATACCTGCGAAACAGCGAAAAGGCACCTGAAAAACTGATAAAACCCTGAAAATAAGCCGATATTGAGACAACGACCCACAAACTGTCGATTTGTAAAAGAGCTGCGCAAAAAATGCCCTCCCAAGGGCAAACTCACCCCATTTTCACCTGATTTCTCAAGTCAATCAGCTACGGTGGAACCTATGGTTTCACACACACGAAGCGTAAGCTCACGCTCAAGAAGCGCCCGCAGCGGCGGCGCCGGCAGCAATCGCAGCAACGCATCCCATAGCGCGCCCAAGCCGCAGAACCACGGATCGCACCGCGCCAACGGACCTCAGAAAAAGCAGAACAAGCGCAAGCATCTCGTACTGAAGTGGGCACTCGGCATCTTCGCAGCGCTGCTCGCGGCAGGTATCGGCCTGTTCGCATACATGTATATCACCACGGAAATCCCCGAACCGGAAAAGTTCGCCCTCGCCGAAAAAACCACCGTCTACTATGCCGACGGCACTACGGAAATTGGCAGCTACGCGGAACAGAACCGCGAAATCATCGACTGTGCGGTATTGCCGGATTATGTGGGCAATGCCATCGTCGCGTCGGAAGACCGTTCCTTCTACACCAACAAGGGCATCGATCTGTATGGCATCGCGCGAGCGCTGTATACGAATCTGACCACAGGCAGCCGTCAGGGCGGTTCGACCATCACCCAACAGTATGCGGAACGCTACTATTTGGGCGAAACCACGTCGTATTCCGGCAAGCTGAGGGAAGCGTTCCTGGCCATCAAGATCGCGCAGGCACAAGATAAGAGCCAGGTGCTATGCAATTACATGAACACGATTTATCTTGGTCGTGGCGCATATGGCATTCAGGCGGCGGCGAAGGCGTATTTCAACAAGAACGCCAGCGATCTGACCTTGTCGGAAGCCGCCATGTTGGCCGGTATCATTCCGGCGCCGAGCTCATGGGATCCGGCCGTCAATCAGGAACAGGCCGAAAAGCGATATGACCGCGTGCTCAGCATCATGAAGGAAGACGGCTACATCACCGCCCAGGAGAAGAAGGAAGCGCAGTTCCCTGCCGTGGCGGAAATACAGCAGAGCAACCAGATGGCCGGCGCGAACGGGTATCTGCTGACCACGGTGAAGAACGAACTGGTCAATTCCAAGGCGTTCACCGCCGATGATCTGGAAACCGGCGGCTACAAGATCGTCACCACGCTCGACAAGGACATGCAGGACGAGATTCAGCAGGTCGGCGACACCCGACCGGAGGGCATGCCGGAAAGTATTCAGGTGGGCGGTATTGCGGTCGATCAGAAGACCGGTTCCGTGAAAGCCATGTATGCGGGCAACGATTACCTCACCAAGCAGCTCAACAACGCCACGCAGGCCACGTTCGAACCGGGTTCCACCATGAAGCCGTTCGGCTTGCTGGGAGCCGCGCAGGAGGGTGTGAATTTCAACACCATCTTCAACGGCAATTCCGGCCTGACGTTTGAAACGACGCCGGGAACCACCGCGCAGGTGCCGAACGCGTTGAACACCAATTACGGGTATATCAACCTCTATCAGGCGACCGCGAATTCGGTGAACACGGTGTTCATGGAGGTCAACAAGCACCTCGGCGCCGCGAATCTCGCCAAGATCGCGCATCAGGCGGGCATTGAGGAAGACATCGCCGAAGACACCACCTACAACATTCTGGGCATCAACGGCATTACCGTGTGGGATCTGGCGCAAGGCCACTCCACCATCGCGAACGATGCGTGAAGAACACGCTGCACATCGTCGACACGGTGCTCACGTCCGACGGTTCGAAGGAGCTGTACAAGACGGCTCAGGAGAACCAGCAGGTGTTCGATGCGAACGATTGCCATCTGGTGCAGAAGGCCATGCAGGGCACCACCACGTATGGCACCGCGGCTGGCGTTTCGACACGTCTCGGACGTCAGGTGGCCGGTAAGTCCGGTACCGCAAACGACGAGAAGGCCGCTTCGTTCGTGGGCTACACGCCGCAGCTGCTCAATGTGTGGGCCATTTGGAATCCTGCGGAAGACGGCAGCGCGCAGGAAGTGCCATCGTTCGCAGGCTATGGCGTTTCCTCCACGGGCTACCCGTCGCATCTGTTCGAGGAGTTCATGTCGCTCGCATTGCAGAATCAGGAGGTGCTGACCTTCACCGAACCGACCGACAACGGCAAGATCGGCGGCCCGGACGGCACATGGGGCACCGGCGCGCAGAAGACCGAGACACGGCAGAATCAGGAGATGCCGAAGGCCGAAGAGAACACCGAGCAGACCACACCCGATCCTACGCAAAACAGCGATCAGAACAGCGGCGGTAACGGAGACGGAGACAATTCCGGAACCGGCGGAACCGTCAGCAACGGCAGCAACAGCGGAGACGGCAGCGGAGACAATTCCGGGGACGGCGGCAACGGCGGCAACAGCAGTGGCGACAACTCCGGAGACGACCAGTCAAACGGAGCCCAATAACCGTCGCAACGACCGTCGGCGGCAGGCAAGACACCCACTCATTGACAGCAACCGACGCCAGCCGGAACGGCAACCGGCAAAGCAACCGCAAAAACATTGTGGCGGCAACGAATACCATCGTTGCCGCCACAATGCGTATCAGCATCCTCCAATCACCGGATCGCCATGGCAGACGCCCCCGGACGGTCAGTCGTCTGCCATATCGCGATTTTCATCGCTGCAATCCTACTTATGCAATCGTAGGGCGGTGATTTTCGCGCCGTCATGCGCCGAAGCCGAGATGCGTACGATCGCAGCGTCGTCAGCATTGTCGTTTTCTCCGGTATTCTCAATATTTTCCGCGGTTTCCGCAGTTTCTATGGCATCCGGCAGCGGATACACGTCGATTGCCGTGGGATCGCCGTCGATGCGACGATGCTCGCCACGCTGCAATGGCAGGCCGTCGAGCGTCACTTCATACGCCGCGTTTTCACCGTCGCTTTCCGCGGAATCGGCAATCACCTCGATTTCCAAACGATGCGCCTGACCACGCCCGCGCATCGCATACTGGAATTCGCCACCAGCCAACGCGCGACGCCAATGCAACGTGCCGTCGGCACCCATCATGTCGTTATCGCCCGAATACCGATGATCGACTTCCGATTGCTGCTGACCGCATGCGATGGTGTCGACAACGGTCTGCTCGCTAGCGGCCTGACGCGCATCGATATCGGCCAGTTGCGCGCGCAACGCACACACGTTGCCATCGTCGGCAACCGGCAGATACACGGAATACCGGCAGCCATGCATACTGCTGAACTCATGCATGTCGAACAGCATGGTACGGCCGGAAACGTCCGTCGCGGCAACGGTGAGGCCATGCACGTACGGTCTGGAAACCTGCGCGCACGCCTTGACCGGATTGCCGTTGATGATCGGCATGGATACGAGCGGACGCAACGGACCGGTGGCAATATGACTCATACGGCCGGCGTCCGCGAATTCGCCGTCCATATCGTCGCTATCCGAAGCCAGCGCCATCACCTTCGGCCCCTTCATGAAACTGACCCAAGGCGAACCGTCCGGCATACGCTCGACGGTGATCCGCGGCCGCAACCGCATCACCACTTCCGCAACGCCGTTCCAGCGCAGACGCAACGGCAGATATCCTTCGGGAATATCGTTGGTGCGTGCCGGATCAAGCGTGCAGACGGCGCATGTGGCCTCCATGACACCGTAATGCTCCGCCCACCACGGACGGCGCAGAAACAGCGTGGTTTCCCGCAAACCACCGGGAGTATCGGGAACATGCTCGGCCGTGGATTCCAATGTGAACGTCACCGTGTAATCGACGCCATCCTCAATGCGAGCGGCGCGCTGCGTGATGCGCAGACCCTGCTCCGGGCAGTCGAAGGTGGAATCGATGTACAGATTGACCAGCAGGCGCGTAGCTTCCGCCTCGGCATTGTTTGAAACGGTATTGCCCGTCTCGGCGGCAGAACTGGCAAAACCAGCAGCAGCCGAATCAGCCGAATCCTGCGCAGCCGGCCGCTGCAGCGCGTAAATCAATCGTCCATATCGGGCGTGATTCTCCAATCCCGAACCGACGCAACACCAGAAGCATTCCTGAGGTGTGGAATAGGCACGATAATGCTGCGATCGCATCGGCGTGAAATACACGAATCCCGGCTGCTTCGGATTGATGGTGGACAGCAGGTGATTTTCCAGCACCCGCTCGTAGAAGTTGATATAGTCGGCGCTGCCGGAACGCAGCCACAGTCGTTCCGCAAGTTTCGACATGTTGTACGAATTGCAGGTTTCCGGACCTTCTCGCGATTCGATCATGGATGAAAAATCGTCCGTCGGGTGGAAATGCTCGGACACGGAATGCGCGCCGATGCTTACGGAACGGTGATGCACCACGGAATCCCAGAAGGTGTTAGTGGCGGCGTCGGCCTGTTCATCGTTGCAAATCGCGCCCAAACGTTCCCATCCAAGCACTTGGGAATCTGCGTGTTGGCGTGCATGCCGGTGAGCACATCCTCGCCTTGCGCCAGCGGGTCGAAGATGGCGTGGTCTTTGAAGCGGTCGGCCATCACATGGTAGCGCTCCTCGCCGGTACGCGCGTACAGTTCGGCGAACGATTCGCACATGCCGCCGAATTCGCTCACCAGAATCCTGTCGAAGGTCTCGTCGTCCAGCGGCTCGGCGATACGGCACCACCAATCGGCCAGATCAAGCACGACGGTACGTGCCAGCTGCGAAGTCTGTTCATCGATAGAAGCAAAATCGGCCCATGTATCCAACAAACCGGCGAACGTTTTGTGAACGTTGTACATGGGCACCCATGCGTCGTTCATCGAGAAATTCTGCGATTCAACATCGCCTGCGGCAAGGCGCCCGAACACGGTGCGAGAATCAGGCACACCACCCACATACCCGCGCATCACAGCATCGCCGGCAAACGACTGCTGGCATTCATGCCATGACCGCACCACGGTGGCGGCGCGGTCGATGAACGGTTGCGGATCGTCTGCGACTTGCGCGAATCCGACGCAAGCCGACAGATAATGCCCTGCGATATGGCCGTCAAGCCCCGTTTCCTCCCAATTCGGGTACGACGTTACCGGATTGCCGTCGGCATCGGTCGGCTGCGGCAGTCCCGCCTCTCTGCGGAAGGGGTATAGCAGGCGATCGACGTCAAGCTCAAGCAGATACCGTGCGCCGGCCTGCTGCGCGTCAAAATGTTCTCCTGGCAGTAGCCTCACCTGCTGTAGGGGGACCCGTTCGAGAATATGCGAAGTCATATGCGCGCTCCTTTGCGTCGTCTACATGCGTGTATCAAAATACGTGTCCAAACGTTTCTTACGAGAATACAGAACAAGGCCGCCACCGTGGGGAGGAGCCACGCCGACGGCCTTGTTCTACGCACTCAACAGCGCAGTTATCGAAGGAAGGAAAACAAGGTTTGATTATGGATGTTCAGTTATGGATCGTTTCGATCGGATGAAGTCGGGCTTTACTTCATGCCGGTCATGGCGATACCTTCAACGAAGCGCTTCTGCACCAAGAAGAAGACCACCAGCAACGGCAGTGCGGAGATCAGGGCACCTGCCATCACCACACCGTACGGGGTGACGGAGGAACCATGGCCGGTCAGCATTGCGAGGCCTGCGGTGATGGTGCGGGTCTCCGGCTTGGAGGTCATGATCAACGGCCAGAGCAGGTCGTTCCAGTTGCCCATGAAGTTGAACATGCCCACGGTGAGGATTGCCGGCACTGCGTTTGGCAGAACAATCTGCGCGAAGATGCGGAATTCACCGGCTCCGTCGATGCGGGCCGCGTTGTCAAGGTCCTTCGGAATGGAGATGAAGAACTGACGCAGCAGGAAGATGCCACCGACGTCGGCCATACGCGGGATAATGATGCCCCAATAGCTGTTGATGAGGCCCATGTTGGCGAGTAGCTTGTACACCGGGATGAGCAGGGCCATGCCCGGGATCATCATGGTGGCGATCAGCACACCGAGCAGCAGGCCGCGACCCTTGAAGTCCACGCGGGACAGACCGTAGGCGGCCAGGGAGTCGAAGAACACGGAGATGATGGTCACGGCACCGGCGAAGATGACGGTGTTGAGCATTTCTCGACCGATCGGCAGACGCTCGAATAGCGACTGATAGTTTTCAAGGGTGAACTGGCTCGGGATGAGCTTCGGCGGCCAAGTCTGCGTGATGGCGTTCGGGGTGAACGACACTAGCACGACGATCAGCAGCGGGAAGATCATCAGGATGGTGACGAGGATCAAAGCGAGGTAGCTGAAGCCTAGGCCGATGCGACGCTTACGGGTCGCCTTCTTGCGAAGACGCTCGTTTTCGACGTTGATGCGAGCATTCTCTTGCTCTTGTGCGGAAAGAGTCGCGGTGCTCATGCGATTTCCTCCTTCTCATGCTTGTTGTTGGTGTACAGCTGGATGAGGCCCACAATGAGCGTCATGATCAGCAGCACGTACGACAGTGCGGATGCGTAGCCGAGCTTACCGTTGCCGAACGCCTCGGTGTAGATGCGGTACACGATGGTTTCGGTGGCGCGTGCCGGGCCGCCGGAAGTCAGGATGAAGACCTGGTCGAAGACCTGGAAGGAGCCGATGAGTCCGAAGATGACCACGTAGTTGAAGGTTGGGCGCAGTGCCGGAAGGGTGATGTAACGGAACTTCTGCCATGCGGAGGCACCATCAAGGGAGGCGGCCTCATACAGTTCGGCGGAGATGCCCTGCAGACCTGCGAGGAAGATGACCATGAAGTAGCCGAAGTTTTTCCACACGGTGATGAAGACGATGGCCGCCATGGCGGTTTCGCGGGTGCCGAGCAGATCGACGTGCGCGATGCCGGTCAGCTGCTGGATCCAGTACGGAACCAGGCCTAGCGACGGGGAGAGGATGAACTGCCATGCGATGGCGGCGACGGTCAGGGAGATGACGAACGGCAGGAACATGCAGGTACGGAAGAATCCGACGAACTTGAGGTCCTTGCGGTTGAGCAGCAGTGCGAACGCGAGTGCGACGATCACGACGATCGGAGCGTAGGCCACTGCGTAGACGAGGGTGTTCTTGACGTCGGTCCAGAAGTCGGCGCTTTGGAACAGCTTGACGTAGTTGTCGAAGCCGACGAACTTGCCGGCACGGTTGATGCGGTCGGAAGTCAGAGACGTGATGAACGTCTTGATTGCCGGATAGAAAACGAAGATTGCGAGAACGATGAGGGCCGGTGCGGTGAACAGCAGGCCGGTGCGCAGGTTGCGGGCCTGAATCGCCTTCTTGTTCTCCTTGGCCACTGCGGAATGCGCGGATCCTGGGGCGGCAGTTGCTTGTGCCATTATCTCCTCCTTAATGCCACCAGGGATGTGTTTCTAAGACAGCAAAGACCACGTCGCTGGCGTGAGGGCCAGCGACGTGGCCTTTTTGCTGGGGTGGTGAGCGGGTCAGGCCCGCTCACTTATGTTGATTGTATGTGAATCCCGCTTCGATCACTCGGCGTACTCGTCGAGATAGCCTGGATCTGGGATTCAGCGTCATCCAGCAGACCCTGGATATCGTCGTCAGTACGGGCGGTGTTGGAGGTCAGGGTGTCGACGGAGGCGGCGATGTCGCCGAAGCCGCCCTTGAGGCCTGCGATACCGATGAAGGACTTGCTGGTGTTCTCACCGATCTTGGCGATCAGCGGACGCTCGGAGAGCTCATCGGCGGTGACGGTGGTGTTGTTCGGCGGGTAAGCGGAGCCGAGGGACCAGGTCACCTGGTTGTCGTGGTTGTTATAGAACTTGAAGAAGTCGTAGATGCCCTGCTTCTTAGCGGAGTCGCCAACCTGGGAGGTGACCCACCAGTACAGACCGGTGGAGCCGGTGTTGGAGCCCTTGGTGCCGTCCGGGTACACATAGGTGCCGTCGCCGTTCGGAACCGGGAACAGGTCGTGGTTGATGCCCTTGTCGGTGGAGGCCTGATCCTCCCACGGTCCGACGATCACCATTGCGGACTGGCCGGATTCGAAGGATTCACGAGCAGCGGTCTCATCCATGCCGGACACGGAGTAGCCGCCTTTGTAGAAGTCACGCATCTTCTCGAGGAAGGCCTTGTTCTCCTTGGTATTGATGGAGACCTTGCCATCGGTGGTGTAGATGCCGGAGCCATTGCCCTTCAGGAACGGAGCCCAGCCGAGATCCGGCAGAGCGATGCCGTACTGGGAGCCATCGGACTTGGTGAGCTTCTTGGCAACTTCGAGCAGCTCATCCCAAGTCTGCGGGTAGTCGGCGTCAGTCAGGCCGGCAGCCTTCCACATGTCGGTGTTGTACCACACGGCGGTCGGGGCGTAGCCCATCGGGACGCCGCACTTCTCTTCGGAACCGTCGATGTTGAAGGTGATCTGGTCAACGACGTTCTCGATGTACTCATCGGTGCCGTTGTCCTTGTCGTCGTAGAAATCGGTGACGCACTGGAAGGTGCCGTCGATGGACCAGCCTTGGCCGTTGTCGGCGCCGGTGGTCACGAAGTCCGGGCCGTCGCCGGAGGTGACCTTGGTCACCATGGTCTCGCCGATGGTGCTCCACGGCTGCAGCTGGGCGTCGATCTCGTACTTGTCCTGGGACTTGTTGAAGTCGTCGACGATGGACTCGAGGGTCTTGCCATCGGCCTCAGAGAAGCCGTGCCACATCGTGATCTTGACCTTGCCGTCAGCGGTCGTCTCGGCGTCGTTGCTGCCGCCACCGCAGGCGGACAGGCCGACGGTGGCCATCATGGCCAGGGAGGCCGCGGCCGGCCGCGAGAGCTTGGTGCTCTTCTTGATCTTCATGGATTTCTCCTTTTCCTCTTGGTCTCCCAAGACATTTCCTCCAACCGTTGCAGTGACATTCATCAACAACCTTGTTTGCGATGTCGTTCACGCTTCGTCAGCTGCACTGCCGTCTGCAACGTTGTAATTTTGATTATACAGCTTTTTCCATCGTTGTACAAATCGGAAACACGCCGATGGAAAAGCTGTTTTCTTTATAATCTTCAATTATTCGTTTTTGTTGGAATCGCAACGTTTCTTACGATTACGCAAGTCAGTTCGCTACCGGCGTTCCCGCAAGAGCGCCGCCATCGGCCGGCAACACGTCCGTGGTGGTCGGGGTCCACAGATTGTCGGGTTCCGGCACACCGAAGTCGGGGCCGTACTCCGTCCACTTGACCACGCCGACACGGGCATGACGATTCGGGTCGAACAGCGGATCGCCCTTGATTTCCGTATAGTTGCGGCAGTGATAGATCATCAGGTCTTCGGAATCGTCTTCGGACTTGGTGAACGAGTTATGGCCGGGGCCGTACTGGCCGTTTTCGGCGCAGGTCTTGAACACCGGCACCGGGCTCTTGGTCCAGGAATCCTTGCTCAGCAGGTCGCTGCCGCGCTCGGCGGTCAGCAGACCGACGGCATACGGCACACCGGTGCCGGAGGCGGAATACGTGATGTAGATCTTGTTCTCGTGGAACAGGAAGGCCGGGCCTTCGTTGACGAGGAAGTCGATGCACTCCCAGTCATATTCCGGCTTGGAGAGCATGACGGGCTCGCTTTCCAGCGTCCACGGGTTTGCCATCTTGGCGATGTACAGGTTGGAATTGCCTTCGATCGCGGGATCTTTCTGGGCCCACACCAGGTACTGCACGCCGTCGATCACCTCGGTGGTGGCGTCAAGCGCGAAAGAGTCGATCGGGGTGACGATCTGACCCTTTTCCACCCAGTTGTCGGTGGTGGGGTCGTCATCGGTGTTCTCCAGCACGAACATGCGGTGGGTCGGTAGGCCGGAGGCCTCGAAATCCGTTGCAGCGCCTGCGAAGTAGATGTACCAAGCGCCATTGATGCGGTGCAGTTCCGGCGCCCAGATATAGATGCTCGCCGGTCCGGACTCATGCTTGCGCCACACCACCGTTTCGGGGGCTTTCTGCAGGTCGTTGATGTTCGATGCGTGACGAATGGCGATGCAGTTGTATTCCGGGTCGGAGCCAGTGAAGTAGTACTCGCCGTCAACTTTGAGGACCCAAGGATCTGCGCGCTGAAGCACGATCGGATTGTTGTAAACAGCCATGTCTATTCCTTTTCAATCCGCTGTTCCAGTAATTTACAACGTTGAATATATCACTATTACAACGTTGTAACAAATCGGAGGAACGCACCGCGTGTTTCTCGCATCCGACTCCTCGGAAGAATCGAATCGCAGTACCCGGCAACAGACACTCGCCAGAAAGGGAAAACAAAAACCTCGGCACCGGCAATCCGTAAAAAACCGGACGCAAGCGCCGAGGCACCAGTCACTTCCTTCCTTCCAAAAGAAGAAGAAAAAGAAGGAAGGAAGATCACACCACCAAGGAATTCGTGGGCAGCTTGGTGGACTGACGCACCACCAACGACGACGAAACCTTGCGGAACACCTTCTGCTCCGGCTTGAGATCCTTCGACGGCGAAACCCCGTCGATACGATCCTTCAGCAATTTCACCGACAGACGCGCCACCGCCTCAAGACCGGGAGCAATCGACGTCAACGCAGGAGACAAATACTGCGAATCGTCGGAATTATCGAAACCGATCACCGAAATATCTTCGGGAATGCGCAGATTGTGCATCTGGATCGCATGCATCACACCGGAGGCGAGCATGTCGTTCAGCGCGACGACGCCGTCGGGAACCACGCCGGAATCAAGCAGCGCGTTCATCACGCGCACGCCATCGCTACGATGCCACATGCCCGACTCGACCACCAAACGCTCGTCGAATTCGACGCCGGCCTCCTCCAACGCCTCAAGGTAGCCCTGATAGCGCAGCGCGGCGGAGCCGACCTTCTCGCCCGGATGCACGCCGACCACGGCCACGCGCTTGCAGCCGGTCTGCAGCAGATACGACGTGGCGCGCTTGGCACCTTCCACGTTTTCCGTGGCGATATGGTCCACCTTGTCGGTGAAGATGCGTTCGCCGACAAGCACCAGCGGATAGTCCACATCCAATTGGTCGACATCATCCTGATCAAGTTCCAATGGACTGTAGATCAGGCCGTCGATCATCGTCTGCTGGGAGCCGCGCAACGCCTCAATCTCGCCTTCGCGCGAGTATTGCGTCGGCTCGACGATCACGCGCAGGCCCAGCTTCTTGGCCTCTTCGATGACCAGCGACGAAAGCTGCGCGAAGTACGGCATCTGCAGATCGGGAATGGCGAGGCCGATGATGCCGGTCTGTCCCCTGCGCAGATTGCGCGCGGACACGTTCAGCGTGTAGCCGAGCTCGTCGATGGCCTTGTTGACCTTGTCTCGCGTGGCCTGCGACACGAACTCGTAATCGTTGACCACATTGGACACCGTTTTGATCGATACGCCGGCCGCCTTCGCGACCTCGCGCATGGTCACCACGTGCTCGCCGTTGGCGCCATTCTGCTTCGGCACGTCAACCCCTTTCACCAAAAACGTCTCATACATTCGGCCCCAACACCGGCTTTCGCCCCTTGCGGCGCTGAAGCCAACGAAATCAGCCTTTATTGCCGGAAACCACGATTTTCATCGTTATATCAGCATAGTCCGGATTGAGCTCTTCCGCCGCCTGCATGTCCAGTATCGGCATACCCTCCTTGGACCAGTGCACGCGGCGCACCTGGGCGTCGCGGCCGCCATACCGTCCATTCTCGTATTCCGCATTGTGAAATACATAGATGAGATTGCCGTCCTCGTCGTTGGACCACATGCCATGGCCGGTGCCGAGCTGCCATTGCCCGTTGTATACTCCGGATTTCTGCAGCGGATAGTCGAGCTTCGTCCACACGTTCGGATCGGTCAGATCGGCGTCCTGCCCGGCCGGAGCGGTGACCAGACCGGTGGTGTAGTCAATGCCGACCAGCGAGCCGGAATAAATCAGGTAGATCGTGCCATCATGCACGATGGCGTTCGGACCTTCGGCGATCATATTGTCCCACGCGAATTCCGGCACAACGACCTGCTTCGGCTCGCAGGTAAGCCGTTCCGGACGGGCCGGATCGAAGCTGGCGATCCAAATGCTGCCGACCTGCTGCCACGCGTAATACCAGCGGCCGGAATCGCTGATGACGGTCATGTCGAGCGAGATACGTTGGATGGGATTGAGCACGCCGCCGGTCGGTGTGAGAATCGGCTTCGGCACCGTCCAGTTTTCGGGTTCGCGCGGATCGAAATCCGTGCCGTCGGAATGCTGCTTGAGCTGCATGATATGGCAGCTGCCCGTCCACATGTCCGGCGTGCCCGCGCGATCGTTGGGCGTGCCGTCTGGATTGGTGGCCGGCCCATCGAAGCATGGCATGAAGAGCACCGACAGTTTTCCATCGATGACATGCAGTTCCGGCGCCCAGAAGCAGCCGGTCATGGCGCGTCCTTCAGCGTTGTAATCACCGCATTTGAGCAGATCGATTTCCTTGGCACGGCCGCCCGCCGCGTCGGAAAGCGCTTCGATGGAGTCGGCGATGCGCAACGGCATATGCGTGGCGCCATCGTTCGGATCGACGCAGTTGCCGTCGGTATCGTCGGTGGCGATGAACATGAACATCGGCTTGCCGTTGAAATTCCAAGCGAACACCGACGGGTCCGCACGCTCCACGGCAAATGGCACCGGGTATACGGTTTGGCGGATGCGGCCGCTCACCGTGCGCGTGTCGCCCGGCTGGAGCTTGCCTTCGGCGGCGTCCTGCGCAATCGCCTCAAGTTCGTCTTTGTTCCAATCCACGGCACGGGTGGCACCGGAACCGTCGCTGTAGACGAGATCGGCGCGGACCTTGGCGAGTGCCTGCACGGCTTCACGGGCCGCTTCCCTGCTTGCCGCCATGTCGATATGCTGCGTCGCCACCGATGTTTCAACGTTGTAAATACGACCGAATCGTTCGATCAGTTTCGATGCTTCTTCTTCAGTGACGGCAATCACGTTGCCAGGAACGGCATTGGGAATATTGCAATCGCAGGAACGGCTTGATTCCGCCGTTACCACAGCTTCCGCAATATCGATCGGCTCGCCGGATTCGGCCGCGGCGACAATATCGGCAACGGTCGCGACATACGATTTGCCGTCGTTCGACGTCCAGGAAATCACATAACGGGAGGCGTCCGCGTCGAATACGACAGACGGACGATTGACGCCACCGCCGGTACGCAGCATCACCAGTCCAAGCTGCGTGAAGGAGGTCAGATCGTCGCTGACGGCCAACAGGAACGCCGATCGCTCGGAGCCATCCGGCTCGCCGCCGCGCGCGGTACGGGTGGCGGCGAGCGCGAATCGGCCATCCGCAAGGCGGAACAGATACGGGTTCTTCAGGGATTTCAACGTGATGTCGATCCCCGGCATCACCGCGCCATATGCGACGGCATCGGTGGCCGGATGCGCCTCATCGAACGGATCGGCGACGAAATGCGCCGCCGCGACGCACGCTCGGCGCGACTCGGCGGTGGCGGCCTGAATAGGCACGCCGGCGGCGAAGAAAATACCGTAATTCTCGTTGAGCGGCTCCCATTGGGCGGCCCCATCGGCACGCAACGCAAGGTGCATGCTATAGGCGATGTCCTCATTATTCGCCTTTTCACGGCCGGTAGCTTCGCGCGTGTAGCACAGCAATTCGTAGGAACTCGACATCGAGAAACCCCTTATGATTCGACTTTTCTTTACAACGTTGTACACTATACAAGAAATTACATCGTTGTACAAATCAATGTCATCCGCAAGGAAGGGGAAAAATGAAATTCCGTACAACAGCAAAGCAGATCGCGGCAGGCATCATCGCCGCAGCCATGCTGATCGGAACGCTCGCCGGATGCTCCGGCAATTCGACGAAGCAATCGTCCGCATCGTCGAAAGCCGAAACCAGCACCGCCAGCGTCAAGCGCGGCGAATCGCATGATCCCTCCATCGTCAAAGCCAACGGAAAATACTATATTTTCGGCTCGCATCGCGCTTGGCTCAAAAGCGACGATCTGATCAACTGGAGCACCTTCACCAACAATCTGAGCACCGACTACGAGAAGATCTTCAAAGACATTTGGGACGGCTGGGCGAAGCAGTCCTCCAATCCTGACGTCAAAGGCAACATGTGGGCACCGGACGTGATCTGGAACGAGACCATGGGCAAGTGGTGCATGTACATGTCGATCAACGGCGCGAACTACCGTTCTGTGATCGTGTTGCTCACCGCCGACGACATCGAAGGCGATTGGACGTACGTTGGCCCGGTGGTCTATTCCGGCTTCGAACGCGTGAACGTGAAGAAGACCGACGTGCCGCAGGTGCTTGGCGAGGATGCCGACATCACCCGTTACACCTCGCAGACCGACACCGGCATCAACGCCATCGACCCGTGCGTGAAAACCGATGACAACGGCGACATGTGGATGACCTTCGGCTCCTGGTTCGGCGGCATGTGGATGTTCAAGCTCGACTCGGCGACCGGCCTGCGCGACTACAACTCCACCTACCCCACCGAAGCGAACAAGTCCGACGCCTACTATGGCGTGAAGCTCGGCGGCGGCTTCGGCAACTCCGGCGAAGGCTCCTACCTGCTGCACGACAACGGCTACTGGTATCTATTCGCCTCCTACGGCGCGCTGCAGCAGACCGGTGGCTACCAGATCCGCATGTTCCGCTCCAAGGACATCACCGGCCCGTACGTTGACGAAGCCGGCAACACCGCGATTTCCACCAAGGCCATCGGCAACAACTGGCAAAGCGACATCGGCGAGCGCCTGATGAGCTCGATCCAGTGGAGCGGCAACGACAACGCGAACATCGAGGTCTCCCAGGGCCACAATTCCGCGTTCGTTGACGACGACGGCACCGCTTACCTCGTGTACCATACCCGTTTCTCCGGTTCCGGCGAAAAGCATGAGGTGCGCGTGCACGAGCTGCTGCCGACCGCCGACGGATGGCTGGTGGCCGCACCGTACGAATACACGGGCACCAAGGCCGACAAGAAGGGCTACAAGACCGCCGACATCGCCGGCGATTACGAGATGGTGACGCACGACAAGTCCAGCTATTTCAAGGGCCCGAAGAAGGTCACCGATAAGACGAGCACCGTCTATCGCGGCGTGAACAAGCCCATCAACATCACCCTGAAGGAAGACGGCACCGTGACCGGCGACCAGACGGGCACTTGGGAGGCCGTGGAAGGCGCCAACCAGATGACGCTTAAGCTCACCGGCGACGAGGGCGAAGTCACGTATTCCGGCGCGTTCGACAAGCTTCCGCGAGACAAGGATCGCAAGGCAGTCATGACCTTCAGCGCTCTGGGCACAAACAATCTGTGCATTTGGGGGTCGCAGAAGTGAGTGAAAACGGCGCAACAACCGTGAATGCTGCAGTGCAATCGTCTGCAGAACCACTATCTGCGGCACCGGCCACCTCGCCCAACGGCATCGAGCACACGCTCGCCAACGGTCGGGTGGCCGTGCACGATCCCGCAATCGTCGAGGAAAACGGTGTCTACTATCTGTTCGGCACGCATCGTCGGTGCGCGCGCAGCACGGATATGGTGCATTGGGAGCGGTTCGATAACATCTGAGCCGCGACCCGTACGCGCTGCTCGGCGATATTTGGCAGGCATGGCCGAAACAGGATTCCAATCCCGACCTGCTCGGCAACACGTGGGCGCCCGACGTGATCTGGAACGAGACCATGGGCAAGTGGTGCATGTACCTGTCGGTGAACGGCGACCAGTTCCGCTCGGTGATCGTGCTGTTGACCGCCGACCATGTGGACGGCGACTGGACGTACGTGGGGCCGGTGGTATATTCCGGTTTCGACGAGAGCAACCTGTGGAACACCGACGTGCCGAAAGTGCTGGAACTTGAGCCCAAAACCGATGGCACCGTCGGCTATGACCTGACCCGCTACCTGTCGCTCAAAGACACGCGCATCAACGCCATCGACGCGGCGCCCGCATTGTGCGAACACGGCGAAATGTGGATGAGTTTCGGTTCATGGTTCGGCGGCATCTGGATGTTCAAGCTCGATCCGGAAACCGGCTTGCGCGATTATTCCGTGCGATACCCGCTGGTCAAGGATTCCTCCGATCCTTATTACGGCGTGAAAGTGGCCGGAGGCTACTGGAATTCCGGCGAAGGATCGTACTTCATTCGTGAAAACGGATGGTGGTATCTGTTCATGTCGTACGGCTGGCTTGGGCGCACCGGCGGATATCAGATTCGTCTGTTCCGTTCAAAATCGCTGCTTGGCCCGTACGTGGACCAGAACGGCAATCCCGCGATTTCGTACGGTGAGATTCCCGACAATCAGGAGCGCGGCACCGGCATTCGATTGACGTCTTCCGTACAGTGGGATGGCGGTCCGGCAGAACTTGCCGATGTCGAAGTCTCGCAGGGGCATAATTCCGCCATTCGTCGGTCGAAGGACGGTCGCATGTTCCTCGTCTACCACACCCGTTTCGCGGAACGCTTTAGCGAGGGCGATGATGAAGATTACGAATCTCACGTACGCGAATTACTGCCGACTTCCGACGGCTGGCTGGTTGCGGCACCGTACGAATACCGCGGTTCCGTTGCCGTCGCGCCGACCGGCATTGCCGATATCACAGGCGATTACAACGTTGTACTGCATGATCAGCATACGTTCTTCAACGGCAAGCAAGAGGATGATGGCACGTACGTTGGCATCAATCGTCCGACGCGATATACGTTCCATGAGGACGGGCGGATCACCCGGGGTGAAATCGTAAGTTTCTTCGATACTCCCGACGCGAATCTGCCGAGGTCGACGGACGGGCCGATCACCTGCGGATCGTGGAAACCGCTTTCCGGCGCCGTGAACGGATTCAACTGTTGCGCAAGCGACGCGGAAATCCGATTGGACGACGTGACCTACATTGCACGGTTCGCAACACTCCCCCGCGAGATCGACGGCAAGCCGGTCATGACGTTCTCCGCAATCGGCAACAATGTCTGCATTTGGGGATCGCAATCCTGAATTTCCGAGTTTCCGAATAATCCGGAAAAACTGGAAAATCCGGAAACTCGGGAATCCTATGAAATCAAAAAGCAAAGGGCTTGTGACGTACTCGCAAGTACATCACAAGCCCTTCAGCTACGAGAACCGAAAACCCGCGGAAATCAGCGCTCGGAACGGTTGATGGCCGAAATAATGGCCTTCAGCGAGCTGGTGACGATGGACGTGTCAATGCCGACGCCCCACACGATCCGCGGATCCTCTTCCTCACCGATCTGGCATTCCACGTAGGAGGCGGCCATGCGTCGGTGCCGACGGACATGGTGTGCTCCACGTAATCCATCACGGAAGCCTCGATGCCGAAGTTGCTCAGCGCGTTCAGGAAAGCGGCAAGCGGGCCGTTGCCCATGCCGGAAACCTCACGCTCCACCGGCTCATCAACGCCGACGTTCACGCCACGGTCAAGAATCCTGGCCTTCAGCACGGTATCGGAACCATCTTCACCGGACGACACCGACACCTTCAGCAGCTTCAGACGGCCCCACTGCTCGAGGGAGTCGTCCTTGCTGTCGCCGACCACGGCACCAGCCGCAGTAGCGCCGGACTCTTCGACCGGCAGATACTCGTCCTTGAACAGACGCCAAATATCCTCGTCCTTGACTTCCTTCTTGGTCTCATCGGCGTACGCCTGCACAACCTTGTCGAACTCGACCTGCAGACGCTTCGGCAGATCAAGATTGTGGTTGGTCTTCAGCAGGTAGGCCATGCCGCCCTTGCCGGACTGGGAGTTCACGCGGATGATGGCCTCGTACGTGCGGCCGATATCCTTCGGATCGATCGGCAGGTACGGCACCAGCCACACGAAGCTGTCCAAATCGGCACCGGCACGATCGGCGGCCACCTGACGAGCCTCAAGACCCTTCTTGATGGCATCCTGGTGAGAACCGGAGAAGGCGGTGAACACGAAATTGCCGGCATACGGGTGACGCTCGGAAATCTTCAGCTGGTTGCAGTACTCAACCGTCTTGCGAATCTCAGGAACGTTGGAATAATCGATCTGCGGATCGATGCCCTGCGTGAGGAAGTTCAGACCAAGCGTGACCAGATCGACGTTGCCGGTGCGCTCGCCGTTGCCCAGCAGGCAGCCTTCGACACGATCGGCACCGGCAAGCACGGCCAGCTCGGTGGCGGCCACGCCCATGCCCTCATCGTTGTGCGGGTGCAGCGACAGCACCACGGCGTCGCGCGGCACCAGATTGTTCGACACGTATTCCACCTGATCGGCGAACACGTTCGGAGTGGTCATTTCCACCGTTGCCGGCAGATTGATGATCATCGGATGCTCCGGAGTCGGCTTGATCACGTCGATCACCGCATTGCACACCTCAACGGCGTACTCCGGCTCGGTGCCGGTGAAGGATTCCGGAGAATACTCGTAATACAGGTCGATGCCCTGGGCTTCGCCCTCAAGCTCCTTGCACAGGGTGGCCGCGTCGGTGGCGAGCTTCTTGATGCCGGCTTTATCCTTGCGGAACACGACCTCACGCTGCAGCACGGACACGGAGTTATAGAAGTGCACGACGGCGCGCTTGGCACCCTTCAGGCACTCGTAAGTCTTGCGAATCAGGTGCTCGCGAGCCTGCGTCAGCACCACGATCGTAACATCGTCAGGAATGAGCTCACGCTCGATCAGCATACGAATGAAATCGTAATCGGTTTCGGAAGCCGACGGGAAGCCGACCTCGATCTCCTTGAAGCCCAACGACACCAGCAGATTCCAGAAACGCAGCTTGCGCTCGGAATCCATCGGGTTGACGAGGGCCTGGTTGCCGTCACGAAGATCGACGGAACACCAACGCGGTGCACGCTGCAGTCGCTTGCCCGGCCACGTACGCTCCGGGTAATCAAACGGCACCTGCTTATCGTATGCGACGTACTTGTTGTACGGCATCTTGCTGGGCTTTTGCGGAGCTCCAATATAACGCGCCGGAGGCAGCAGCGGGTCGTTGTTCCCTCCGTTGGACGCTGCAGCCACTGCCGCGAGATCAAACACTGAAGATTGATCCTGACCCATCACTCCTCCTTATCTGTAAAGCTGGGCAGGCCTTCTGCCGGCCCACATTGTTACGTGCATGTTACCTACCTGCACTGCCGCCCATAGTAGCGGCAACCAATCCCATATATCGCCGGCATTCCGCCATATGACGGACAGACCACGATTTTCGTCTCTTTTTCACCTCATATCCAAATTTGCCGCATTACAGTGAGCATCATGACCTTGCGATTCAACAGCGACGGCACCTTCCGTGTGCTGCAGATGGCCGATATTCAGGACGGACCAAACGTGCGCGAAGACACGATCCGTCTCATCGAAGCCGCCATCAAGAAAACGCATCCCGATCTGATCGTCTTCACCGGCGACCAGATTCGCGGATACGACCCCGCGTACATCGACACGTTCCTGCGCCGTCGCGGAGAGCAGCCGGGCACGCACATACGAGCGGTCACCGAAATCGAAGCGAAAATCCGCGGCATCAAACGACATCCCTTCACCAAAGCGTTGCTCGAACAGCCCCCGACCGACGACAATTGGATGATCGACGGCATCGGCACCGACTCGCCGAAACTCGTGAAACGCAACAAACGCGACGGACGCAACGGATCCGCCAACAAGCTTGAATCATGGGCGCAATCCATCAATCGCGCGACCGCCGCGGCCATACTCGACAGCACGCGGCAGAAAGTACGAGACACGTTCGCAGCATTCCTTGGACCTGCATTGGAAGCGCGAATCCCCTTTGCCGCAACCTACGGCAACCACGATTTCCAGTGCGGCATTCTCGCCGACGAACAGGATGACATCTACCGAGAGTTTTCCGGTTGCATGAATCCCGTTGCCGGGTCGTCTCCTTTGGCGCTCGAACCAGGCACGTTTGCGATTCCGATCGAGGCTTCCGACGGGTCTGGGCGCATTGCGATGAGCGTGATGATGGTGAATTCCGGCGACTATGCGGATAATGCGTTTGACGGCGATCGCAGCAATTCCGGCGATCGCGAGCATGCTGGGGATACTGGAAATGCTGGCAAATCTGGCGATACTTCCGGAAATACTGGAAATGCTGCAGGAGGACGGGAATCGCTGACATCCTACGCAAAATACGCGTCGAATTCGCGCGGATGGGATTTGGCCGATTCCGACGGCTATGGCACGCCTTCGCCGGAAGCGATCGAATGGCTGAAGCAAGTGCAACGCGAGTTGGGCGAGCGCAATGGCGACGGTTTGGCGGTTCCGGCGATCGCGTTCCAGCATATTCCGCCGCAGGAGTTCTACGATTGCCTGCGCGAGGTGCCCGCATACACGCCGAATGCGGTGGAGGGTGCGCGAACGTTCGCGGGGCATTGCTATGTGTTGAATCGTGACGTGTGCAGACCTGGCTCGAGGCTTGGCGAGGCGATCGGCTGTGCGGATGAGAACGTTGGCGAAGTGCAGGCATTGCGCGATGCGGGCGGCTATTTCGCGCTGTTCTGCGGGCATGACCATAAGAACGCGTTCGTCGGGCACGTGCATGACATTGATCTTGGCTACGCGCCGACCTGCGGCTTTGAATGCTATGGTCCGAAATCGCGGCTGCGAGGCATTCGACTGTTCGAATTCCGCGAAAACAATCCGGTCAGCTACGTGACGCGCATGCTCACGTGGGGCGACTTGATCGGGCGCTACTCCAGCAACGAATTGCGCGTGTTCTTCGAAGACCATTGCGTGACCGATCTGATCGGCATCCGCAACGAATTGCGCCGCCCGCAGGTCACCGCCACACTGCTGGGCATCGGATCGGTAATGTGCGCCGCAGCCGGCCACGCCATCGCCAAACTATTCAAGCGCTAGGTGCGGCGACGCAAGGCGTGGCCGTCGCAACAGTCGGACAATCGCCAATCTGTGGAATGCGGAAAATCTGTGGAAAATCTGCGAAATATCAGCAGAACGTCAGTGGAACAAGCTGACGCCGCGACGAGACACGCAAAACGCGTTGCCAAGCCAAGTATGACGGGAATTCGGCCATACCGCACCCAATCGTGGCGCGTTCTGGCTCATCCAAATACTTGGGACGCGACCATCCGCGGAACGCGATCCCAACAAATTGAAACCGTTCTTCTCCAACAACCACTCCGGATGCTGCGTAGCAATAGCAAGTCCCTCTTCCAACGTAAGCGGCAAACGCTCGTCGGAATCGATCAACTTGCGCGCCACATCGGGCTCTCGATTGATGTAGCACGTTCCCGTATGCGGCTCGACCACCAGGTAAAACGGACCTTCCGGAGGTTCGAAACCATCCTGCGGAAGGAAACTGGCGATATCGCGTGGCGGCATCGTGGTGAAACCAGCCATGCGATTGATCGACGTACGCGCGATCAACGATTCCGGGGAAACCAACTCGCGCGTAGGCACCAACAGAATCTGCGTACCCAAATCGGAATCCTCCAGCGCGCGGATGAGCGGGCGTGCCAAAGCACGGAACGCGGCGGCCGACATATCGGCCACATCCGGATATCCCAACGCCACGATACGGTCCAATTGCTTCTGCGCTTCTTCTGATGCCTTCGACATGGCTTCCAGTGTACGCGAGCGATACGCCCAAAGTGCGAAAAGCCTCGCAGCCCGCGCAGCCAGTTCCGCATCAACCTCAAAGACATCGGGGCCATATACCAAAAAGTGCGCGAAGTAGACTTGCGCGCTCCGGAAGCAGAATGATTTCCGTTTTTCATATTATGCACAGCAACGGCAAACATGCTCCGCAAAAACATTCGTTGCACTATTCAGCGCCGGTATTTGTTATTGCTCCACGCGCAGACGAAAGGCTATGCAGCGTTCCTGTGAGGCAGGAAGCGTCCTGCGTTCAAACCAATCTGACAAACATACTGTTGGAACCAGGGACGTCGCGGAAGCCAAAATGCTGGTAAAAGCCACGCGAGACATCATCATAAGGATCAACAACAAGTGCGCGGGACCCGATTTGGCGGCCTACTGCAAGAGCTCGCTTGATTGCATCCTGCAGCAACATCCATCCCAGCCCCTGATGCTGAAAACGTGAATCCACGCCCAGCATTCCTAACAGAATCACAGGTATTTTGGCAGGGGCATTCCGTTTAAGCCATCCACCTCTCACGGCATCACGATCAATTGAATACGCACTAATCGCATAGAAGCCCGCAACTTCCCCACTTGTTGTGAAACACACGTATGGAACCGCCGTACCCCGCTTCGCCGCATAAGGGGCATGGCGATTCGCCCAATTGTCGATCAGTTCGACACCACACGAGAAACCTTCAAGCGTCTCGCCAGGATTCAATCTTCGCGGCTCGAGAAACCTCACTTCAGTTACGCCCATTGAGGTTCCCTCCGCATAAGTTCCTTCGTCTCAGCCGGAATAGGCTCATCGAGCGCACGAAGAAACGCATCAAACGATTCATTCTCAAGTTTGAGTGAGGAAGCCTCCTCTATTTCCCGTCGTGCGGCATCTAGTAGATGCTGCGCCGTCCATTGTGTTATCGTGGACCCCTTCAGCGAGACAGCGCGCTCAATCAACGAACGCTGCTCCGCTGTTAAACGAATATCCAACCGCGATGTCCTGTTACTTGTTACTGTAGCCATACCAATAGCGTACGTCATTTTGCCACACATAACAATCGCCAAACTCATACTCGAAGCAGACCAGCATACGGATAGGGGAACCTGCTTGTTCCGCGGATTTCGTAAGATTGAACAACGCATGTGGCCGCCCACGACGTCGTTTGGGGCCGGCTGGTCGACCTCAAGCGTGAAATCATACGAAACCGTTCCAGCATAAGCGAGAGGTTGTTATGTCCGAAAAGATTAAGGTCGCATTCTCGGAGCTACGGGCATGGTCGGACAGCGCTTCGTCACGCTGCTCGAAAACCATCCGTGGTTCGAATTGGTCACCCTTGCCGCATCCGCGCACAGCGCCGGCAAGACCTACGAAGAGGCCATCGGCGGTCGCTGGAAGATGGAAACGCCGATGCCGGAATTCGTGAAGAACATGGTCGTCAAGAACGTGGCCGACGTGGAAGACGTGGTCAAAAACGTCGATTTCGTGTTCTCCGCAGTGAACATGCCGAAGGCTGAGATTCGCGCCATCGAAGAGGAATACGCGAAGACCGAAACGCCGGTCGTGTCGAACAACAGCGCCCACCGTTGGACTCCGGACGTGCCGATGGTCGTGCCGGAGATCAACCCGGAGCATTATGAGGTGATCGAGCACCAGCGCAAGCGTCTCGGCACCACGCACGGCTTCATCGCCGTCAAGCCGAACTGCTCCATCCAGGCCTACACCCCGGCGCTCGCCGCTTGGAAGGAATTCGAGCCGCGCGAGGTTATCGTGAGCACCTATCAGGCCATCTCCGGCGCGGGCAAGACGTTCAACGACTGGCCGGAAATGGTGGGCAACATCATTCCGTTCATCTCCGGCGAAGAGGAGAAGTCCGAGAAGGAACCGCTGAAGGTGTTCGGCCGCGTCGATGAGGAAAAGGGCGAGATCGTGCCGTTCGACGGCCCGCTGAAGATCACGTCGCAGTGCATTCGCGTGCCTGTACTCAACGGTCATACCGCCACCGTGTTCATCAACTTCGGCAAGAATCCGACCAAGGAAGAGCTTGTCGATCGCCTGGTCAACTACACGAGCAAGGCTTCTGAGCTTGGCTTGCCGCATGCGCCGAAGCAGTTCATCCAGTACCTGACCGACGATGATCGTCCGCAGGTCAAGAAGGACGTGGATTACGAAGGTGGCATGGGTGTTTCCATCGGCCGTCTGCGTGAGGATTCCATTTTCGATTGGAAGTTCGTTGGCTTGGCTCACAACACCCTGCGCGGTGCCGCCGGCGGTGCGCTGGAAAGCGCCGAAATGCTGAAGGCACTCGGCTACATCACCAAGAAGTGATAACGACCTGCATATGTTCCGCAATTACGCATGATTGCATATGGTGATATCTGATTTCTGCAGAACATAATATTGCGGAGGATTGTTGATTATTTAGCAATCCTCCGCTTTTTATTTGCAGATTATCTGCAAAAAATCTGTAAAACAGATATGGGAATAAAAAAGACTTGGCTGAGACGCCTCAAGCAATCCAGCCAAGTCTTTTTACGATTGATATTACGTGCTATTACGTCAGCGACCGGTGCCGCCATACACCACGGCTTCCACCTGCTCGGCGTCCAAGCCGTAGGCGGTGTGCAGTGCGCGGACGGCGTCCTGCAGCTGCTCGAGCGGAACCAGAGCGGCGATGCGGATTTCGGACGTGGAGATCATCAGCACGTTCACGCCCTCGTCGCTCAGCGCGTTGAAGAACTTGGCAGCCAAGCCGGAGTGAGTCTTCATACCCACGCCCACCACGGCCACCTTGCCCACGTTGGCGTCGATGTCGAAGGACTGGTAGCCCAGTTCATCCTGCTTCTCCTGCAACACATCCCGCACCTTGGCCGCGGCGGAACCGGGCACGGTGAAGGAAATGTCGGCGGTGCCGGTGGAAGCGGAGGCCTGCACAATCATGTCGACGTTCACGCCGGCCTCAGCCAGCATCGTGAACACCTTGGCGGCCATGCCCGGCTCGTTCGGCACACGGCGCACGGTGGCCAGCGATTCGGTGTTGTCGTGCGCGACGCCGGAAATGATCGGGACTTCCGGCCCCAGATCGGGGAACAGGTCACCCAAGGACTGGCTGTTATTTTCGCTCATGTTCTTACCTTTGTTTGTAAAGTCTTAGCTTATTTTGCGTTTTCTTGCGATTGCCTGCAATATCTTGCGATGCCGTGCGATTCTTTTCTTGCAAATCTCAGATATTCGGCAATGTGCGCGGATCGACATCTTCCGGCACGATCAGCGTGCCGCGGCGGTGGGAGAAGGAGCTTCGCACATGCAACGGCATGTTGAATCGCTGCGCGTACTCCACGCAACGCAGGGCAAGCACCTTGGAACCGCAAGACGACATTTCCAGCATCGACTCGTAGTCGATGACGGGAATACGGCGTGCGGTCGGTACAATACGCGGATCGGCAGTGAACACGCCATCAACGTCGGTGTAGATCTCGCATACGTCGGCATCCAGCGCCACGGCCAAAGCCACTGCGGAGGTGTCGGATCCACCTCGGCCGAGCGTGGTGGCGTCGCCGCCCTCGTTCACGCCTTGGAAGCCGGCCACAATAGCCACAGAGCCCTTGTCGAGCGCACGACGCACGCGGTCAGGCTTCACGGCCTTGATATGCGCGGTACCGAACTGGGCGTCGGTCATGAAACCAGCCTGAGAGCCGGTGAAGGAGTAGGCGTGGGAGCCGGCCGCATGAATTGCCATTGCGAGCAAACTCATCGAAATACGCTCGCCTGCGGTCATCAGCATGTCCATCTCGCGCGCGGCGGGTTAGAGTCGATGCTGAGCGCCTGATCGATCAGGTCGTCGGTGGTGTCTCCCATTGCGGAGACCACCACGGCCACGTCATTGCCGGCGTTCTTCGTTTCGATGATGCGTCGGGCCACGCGCTTGATCGATTCTGGGTCGGCTACGGAAGAGCCGCCAAATTTCTGCACGATGAGAGCCACAACTTATCCAATCTTCTTCAATGTGTTGCCCGCCAACATACTAAGCAGGCTGGTCAATTATAGGAAAAATCCGATTTGTCAAGCCCTGGCACGCCCAACATACGGAACAATATATGGGATCCTCGCAAATCCTCCGCGCGTCTTTTCGTACATACGTTCCGCACGAGTCTTCCATGATCGCCCGCGCAACGTTTGCGCAATCGTCAGCATATGCCGGCAATGTAACGGATGTGGCGAATATGATGTCAGACCGCACGACGCCCGGCCAGCGCACGCCCGAGCGTGATTTCGTCGGCATATTCGAGGTCGCCACCGACTGGCAGACCGCTCGCCAAGCGCGTGACCGTGATGTCGGTTTGCGAAAGCAGCTGCGAAAGGAAGCTGGTGGTCGCCTCGCCTTCCACGTTCGGATTGAGCGCGAGAATCACCTCGGTGACTTCGCTGTCTTTGAGCCGTTCGATGAGTTTGGCGATGTTGAGGTCGCTGGGCTGCACGTTGGCCATCGGATTGATGACGCCGCCGAGCACATGGTATAGGCCCCGATATTCGCGTGTGCGTTCGATGCTCATCACGTCTTTCGGTTCTTCGACCACGCAGATCACGCTATGGTCGCGGCGCGGATCGGCGCAGATCGGGCATGGGCTGGCTTCGCACACGTTGCCGCAAATATCGCAGAATCGTATTTTTTCCTTGACTTCGGTGATGGCGTCGACCAGGGTCTGCGCTTCCTCGTCGGATGCGTTGAGCAGGTAGAAGGCGATGCGTTGCGCGCCTTTCGGCCCGATGCCGGGCAGGTGCGCGAATGCGTCGATCAGTCGTTGGATGGCGCCGTCATAGGCCAGTGCCATGGTTCACCTTTCCTTGGTTTCCGTAAGATTCGCGATTATGCAGTGCTTACGATTGCGTTGATTCGTCGATTTTGCTCGGTTTCGCATTTTTGCTTGCGACTGCACCGCCATCAGTCGTCGAGATTCTTCTTCTGCTGCATGTTGCGCGGGTTTTTTGCATCGTCCGGCCCGAAATCCTCGACTTTTTTCACCTCGAACAGTCGGGTCAGATCGTCCACGCTTAACGCGGTTGATGCCCCGATCGACTCGTCGCTCATGGAATATTCGTCATCTTCCGCGGCGACCTGCGGCATTGGCTGCGCCGGCGCGGAGAACTGCTGGCTCCACGGATCGGCATTCGGCTGGCCTTGCTGCGGTGCCGCGTCCTGCCGCGGTGCGCGATGCTGGTGATTGGCGTGCTTCGGAGCCGCCTCAGGTTCCGTTGGAGCAGGCATGGGATCCACCGGTCCTGCCTGAATCGGCATGGGATTATCCCAAGGATCGTCGTCCACCGGCGCTTGCTGCAGTACAGGCATCGGTGCCGCCCAAGGATCAACGTTATCGCTGACATCGGGAACAGCCACATGTTTCGCATGTTGTTCCGGCGCTTTCACATCGTTGACGCCGCTTGCGACCACCGATTGCGGTTGCATCGGCTGTGCAGATGCAACCCAAGGGTCATCATCCGGAACAGGCCGTTCCGGATGATGGACTTCCTGCGTCGGGGCCGCCCATGGATCGACTTCCTCGGCTCCACCGGCAGCAGCTCGATGGCCCTCCTCATCGCCGGAATCTCCGGCATTGCCACCGTCTTCGGCGCCCTTCGCGCTTGTGCCGGCCGGCTCCTTGCCGGAGGATTCGAGACCTGCAGCAGTACCAAGATTGGCCGTCAGCAGCGTGGCCGCTTTAAGCTGTTCCTGCACGAGTTGCGCATTGATCTTGCTCTGCTCTTCCGGGCTGAGTTTGCTCCACGGCACCGATTCGGACCCGTCCGCCAGCTTTTTGGCAGGCGCGAGCGTGACGCTCGGTCCGAACGCCTTATGCACTTCGGCGCGGACGATTTTCACCACTTCGGTATTGCCGTCCACCGATTCCTTTGCCACCGCTTTGGCAAACGCGTATTTGCTGAGCGCCTTGTCGAATTTGATCCACAGACGGTCGCCGCTCAGTAGCACGCGAGGCACTTTTTCACGGCTTACGTAACGTTGCACGTCTTCCGGAAGGGCTGCGACCAGCGCATCCCACTTCTGGTCGGGGGTGCGATCGTCATGAATGGGAGCTGGTACGGAAGTTGCGGCAGGCACAGCGGAAGCGACGGAAGTCGTCGCATTCATCGCCTGCTGCACGTCAGCAAGCACGGAAGCCACGCCGGATGCGACGGCATCGGCAGGATTCGTCGGCGCCACGGACGGCTGCACAGGCGCGGAAGGGGTATCGATCACAGGCGCAGAATCCTGCGCCCGCACATTTCCTGCGGCATGTCGTGCCGCACGGCGACGGGAGCCGGCCATGGATCCACGCGACGATTCGGCAGCCGCGGAAGTTCCGGCATCGCCGGCAAAATCAGGTACACCGGAAGATGACGCAACGACAGCCATCCCTTCCTCACGCCCGGCCAACAAGCGCGCGGCAAGCAATTCCAATCGCATGCGCGGCGAAATCGCACCGGTCATATTGGCAAGCGTCGCATTGATCGTGTCAGCCATCTGCGTCAGCGCAGACAATCCCAAAGCGGAAGCCTGACGACGCAAATCATCCATGTTCTCGGCGGCCGCATCGTCGGAAAGCACGCTTTCCGCACGCTCTCCACCCAACGTGAGCACCAGCAAATCGCGTACGCGGGCAAGCAAATCCTCAACAAATCGACGGGGATCGAAACCACCGACCACGACCTTCTGAATCACGCCATACAGTGCTTCGCCATTTTTGTCGGCAACGGCGTCGACGGCCTCGCCGATCAGAGCGTCAGGCGTGAAGCCAAGCAACGCAACCGCGGAGTCGTATGCGATGCTGCCATCGACCGCACCGACCATGAGCTGGTCAAGCACGGAAAGGGTGTCTCGCACGGAACCGCCGCCGGCACGCATGGCAAGGCGCAGCACGCCCGGCTCGGCTTCGATATGCTCGTCTTCGCAGATCTGCTCGAGGTACGGGCCCATAACCTCCTGCGGCACCAGACGGAACGGGTAATGGTGGGTGCGCGAACGGATGGTGCCGATCACCTTGTCTGGCTCGGTGGTGGCGAAGATGAACATCACATGCTCCGGCGGCTCCTCCACGATTTTCAGCAGCGCGTTGAACCTTGCGGCGTGACCATGTGGGCTTCGTCGAGAATGAAAATCTTGTAGCGGTCGCGGGCGGGGGCGAATCCGGCACGTTCGCGCAGTTCGCGGGCATCGTCCACACCGTTGTGCGAAGCGGCGTCGATTTCCACCACGTCGATGGAACCGGGGCCGCCTGTGGCGAGGTCCTTGCAGCTTTCGCATTCGCCGCACGGGTGCGAGGTCGGGCCTTTCGCGCAGTTGACGCAACGCGCGAGAATGCGTGCGGAACTGGTTTTGCCGCAGCCGCGCGGACCGGAAAACAGGTAAGCGTGCGTAAGTTTGTTCTCATCAAGCGCTCGCATCAGCGGAATCGTGACCTGATCCTGCCCGATCACGCCGTCGAACGTGTCGGGACGATACCTTCTATAGAGTGCCAGTGCCATCGCAATTCCTTCCGCTGTGGTGTCACTAGGCTACCGATTAATTACGACACGTTTTTTCTCAAAGACCGGCCGCACAGCCTGCCCGTAACGGTGAAGCGCGTGTCCCCAAAGACAAGCGCCGCGGCAACGTTTAAGCTGGGAGTGACGACATCGACACTACGAAATTGACATTGTGTCAATTTACGGTTTAGACTGAGGGCAGTCAAGAAATTGACAGAGTGTCAACGTGTCGCGCAGGTGAGAGACGCCACTCGAACGAAGGAGAGAAAGCCATGGACGGACAGCACAACGCCTCCGCAACAACAGTCGGAGACGCACGCCGCGCGCAAATCGTGCATGCAGCCCGCGCAATCTGCCTGGAAAAGGGCTTTTCGAAAATCACGATCAGCGATATCGCAGGTCGCGTAGGCATGACCAGATCTCTCTTCTACCACTATTTCCAAGACAAAGACCAAGTTGCGGACGCCGTGCTCGACGACGTCATCGACGAAGTCATCTCGCAATTGGAGGAGTGGAACGCCAATCGAGAAGTCGGCAACATCTCGAAAGCGCTCGATGACGTGGTGCGACTGACCCGTTCCCTCATCGCCGATGAGGGCCCGTTCAGCCAACGCATGATCGAAGACGGCAACGCGGGACTGTACATCAAATTCATCGACCGCGTGGCCGATCGCATTGCGGAATACATCTGCAATTCGACAGTGCGCGATTTCGAGAAATTGCATGGCATGCCCATCACCAACGAGCATGAGACGTTCTATACGCTCATCGTTGGCCTGATTTCGCTGATCAGACTGCATCCCGACATTGAAGACACCGTCATCAGACAGGTCGCGGCACAGACGCTGCACCTGAACGAATACATGTAAACGCAGCTCACCCCGCGCGCATACGTGTTGAGAGAAAGGAAGAGCGATGTTGTTCCAAGTCTATGGCGACACCGCCATATACCAGTGGATCGGATGGATCCTCGTATTCTGCTGCCTGATCGGCGCCAATGAGCTGGCCCGTCGCACCAAGACCGGTGGCGTGATCGCGTTCCTGATCGTGCCGGCCATTCTGACCATCTACTTCATCACCATTTACGTGGCCGCCGCGATGGGTGCCGAATGGGCGCTCAGCAATCCGACCTACGTGCATATGACCAGCTGGTTCCACTATGCCAAGCTATATGCGGCCACCGCAGGCTGCATCGGCTTCATGGCACTCAAATACAAGTGGGGCAAGATCGGCAAATCCGAATGGTTCAAGTGCTTCCCGTTCGTGATCGTGGCCATCAACATTCTTATCGCCGTGGCCTCCGACTTCGAATCGGCCATTCGCGCTTGGGGCACCACATGGGTTTCCACCGAGGCGTGACGCTGTATGGCGGCTGGCACAATGTGTTCAACGGCGTTGCCGGCCTGATCAACATCGCCTGCATGACCGGCTGGTTCGGCATTTACGTGTCAAAGAAGAAGCAGGACATGCTGTGGCCTGACATGACTTGGGTATTCATCGTCGCATACGATATTTGGAACTTCTGCTACACCTACAACTGCCTGCCGACCCACTCCTGGTATTGCGGCCTCGCGCTGCTGCTCGCCCCGACCGTGGCGAACTTCTTCTGGAACAAGGGCGGCTGGATTCAGAACCGCGCCAACACGCTCGCCATCTGGTGCATGTTCGCGCAGGTGTTCCCCATGTTCCAGGATGAGTCCAAGTTCGCCGTGCAGTCGGTGAACAATCCGAACGTGAACCTGACCGTGTCGATCATCGCGCTCGTGGCCAACGTGCTCGCACTCGGCTACATCATGTACCGCGCGAAGAAGCAGCACGTCAACCCGTGGCTGCAGGAAGTCTTCAAGGGCACCCGCGACTACGAGCAGGCCATCGCCCGCCAGGAAGTCGCCGCCTGACCGCAATCCGTGTTCGATAGTTACGGCGTTCGCTAGTTACAGAAAATCCGGTATTCGTAAGATAAAGATCTTGCGGGTACTGGATTTTTCGTTATTATCGCGAAATTATTTGCGATTGCTTACGATTGCCGATCACGCAATCAGTTGCATACATGCCATCTTCGATATGCAATGTTGCGGTTTGACCGGCATGTGCACGCACTACCGCGAGCGCTTCGCGTAGTAGGTGTCGGTTTTGCCGGTGACAGGATCACGGTGATCACGCTTGATGGCTTCCAGCACTTTCTCTTCGGTGTTGGCAGCTTGGCTTTCCGCCACGGCCGGCGGCACCAGCACACGCAACGCACGGTCTTGAACTACGACCTTGACAGGCAGGCGACCAACATATTCACCGTCCGCCATCAAGACCGGCGGCTCATCACCCTCTTGCGCGCGGGTGATTTCGATATCGCGCACACGCTTCCACCCAAACACCTTGCACCCGAGGATCTTGCCGCTGTAGGCGCGCGCCACCGCATCCGCGCATTCGGCGACATTGGGCACATGGTCGAGCCACACCAAGTCAAGCAAACCATCAGAGAACCGCGAATACGGCGAGATCTCAATACCTCCGCCAATATGCCGTGAATTGGCCACCGTAAGCAACGGTGAAATAATGTCTCTTTCTTCCACCGTTCCATCGGCCAACGTGGCTTTGATGTGGTATCCGTACCGCTTCATATGCGTCAATTCCACAATCGCCGCCACGAAATAGCGCACCGAACCGTTGGGCAAGCGGGAATGGTTGGCACGGTCGTTGATACTCGCATCCAAACCACACGACAGCATGCCCGCGTAAAAGCGGTTGACCGCCGGGCGCAATGGCACGTCCGAATCGCCGACCAGATCATCGCCGGTACTGGAATCGACGGCATACCCGCCCTGCAACGACGTGGCCAAACCCATATCAACGTCAATATGCGTGCCGCGCACAATCGCGCCGACGATGCCGTCGACAGCGGTTTCCACGCGATTGACCGGCAGCTCAAGACCGCGGGCGAAATCATTGCCGGAACCCGTCGCCACAATACCCAACGGTTTACCGGAACAGCCCACGGCATTGGCTCCAAGCGCAATCATGCCGTCGCCGCCGACCGCCACCAGGTAGTCGTATTCGTTCCTGCGATTCCTGGCATTCGCCAAGGAATCGTCGAAGCTCTCGCCGGTCACGTCGATCACGTTGAAGCCATGCTTGCGCCCGGCCTCTTGCAGCAGCTCAACCACCTGCTTGCCGACCTCGGCACCCTTGCCTTTGTTTGACGTCGGATTGCCGACAACGGCAACGGTCGCATTCACACATGACGTTTCGCTCATACTTCAGTACGATAACCGCGATTCGCTCCACACGCCACATGCGAACGGCTTTCCATACAAATGGCCGCGTTTTGTGGAACGAATATTCCTTTACGTAGAAAGATCCCTTTTTACGAAGCGCGATTTCCCGCACAATGTACCGTTCCGCACCACGCTTATTCGCAGACAATCGGCCCCGCCCGTGACTGTTTGCCGACATGCGATACGAATGGCATTTGCGTGCCGACCTGCGCTTCGACCAGCACATCCTCGCCTTCTATCGTGCAGGATCCGATCGTCGCATTATTGCCGGATATAGTGCGTTCCGCCACGGAACAAGGATCGGACGATCCCGAATACAACGCATTGGCCGCCGCTACCGACGCCAGGTCGGCCGCATTCTGCGCGCGATGCAAGCACAGCAGCAGATTGCCCGCCGACGCGGCCGCGCCCAGCATGATGGCGGCCACTGCGATCAAAGCCACACCGGATATGGTCCCCGAACCCTCATCGGACCCGCGAATCCAAGCAAACCAATGTTTCACAAGGCGTTTCACATTACCCATTCCTTTCCGACCCGCATCCATCAAATGGTTGCCAATAGTGTTTCACAACATGTTTCACACGTCGTATGTCGCAAGCTCCAAACCTCACAGACCTCCATGCACAGGCCACAACCAACAATCCCGCATCTCACTGCGCAGAGACCAGCACGCTTCGGAGCAACGCTAGAAGTAGCGGGTCGCCTTGCCGGTAACTCGAGTGGGCAGCACACCGGTCGGATCCGGCACCACAGGGCATTGCACCGTGACGGTGACGAAGTCCGCCCCACGCTCGAACCGTACCGTCGCCGAACCTCCCGCAGCCGCCATGACCGCGGTCCTCGCCTTCGATTCGCCGCCCGTATCATCAACCGCGAAAGCCCTGGCACCGGCCGCCGCCGCATCCTGGCAATTCATGGACACCACAGACGCACGCCCCAAGCACAACACCAAAATCGCCACCGCCGCCACGCAGGGGAGCACCACCGCGAATTCCGCGGTGGCCGCTCCCTCATCGGCATCATCGGTATGGCGTTTCCACCATTGCCTCAGCATGAATCACCCGACGCTCAGCGCTTTCTTGATGATGTTGGTCAGCAGCGTTTTGATGGCATCGGATTTCATAATGCCCACCAAAACGGCTGCGAATCCGGTGGCGGCAACCAAAACCACCGCATATTCGGCAGTGGCAGCGCCTTCCTCCGGTTCGACGGTCAGCGTGCGCATACGCGCGTCCAGCAGGCATACCGCTTTGCCGGCCCGTTCACGCATGGCATGCAGCAGCTGTCCTGCCTTGCCCATCAGGTCTGGCGAGCCATCGACGTTGATTGGCGTTTCGTTGTTCATGGCGTTCCTTTCGTTCGAACAACCTCGGCCAGATGGCCGAGTGCACCCAGTGTTGCGCATCATCGTGCCCGTCGGAACGTTTTTTCAGGGTTGTGGTCGGAGGACGTGGGTTATCCACAACCGCGGCGTGTCATCCACATTTATCCACAAAACATCGTTCTTCGAGGATTGTCCGTTTCCCACATTTCCCGAGCCATATTTCCCACGTTGCTTTCCTGCCGTCATCCCACAAACGACATAACGGCCGGAATAATCCCCACCGCAACAAACGCAGGAAGAAAGCACAATCCAGTCGGCAGCAACAAACGAACCGACAATTTCGCTGCAGCCTGTTCGATCTGCGAGCGCTCATCCCAATCCAATTGTTCGACCGCTGTTTCCAAACGTTCCACCGGCGAGGCGCCACTGTGCCATGACGAGGCGAACGCATCGCGCACCACCGCAAGATCGCCATCATCCGGCCATGCGTCATTCCAAGGAATTCCCCTATTCAACTGTTCTCCGGCCGACCGCAGTCCCGCACCGAAATCTCCCGCAGCGATATCGCCCACGGCAATCAGCGCGCGTGGAATGGAGGATCCCTGCCGTATGGCGACGCTGAGCATCTCCAATACCAGCGGCAGCGGAAGTTCCCGCACTCGTCCAGCGGGCGCAAGGTCGGCTGGCACACGGACCGGCCTCCACTGCTTCAGCCACATCGCTTCGGCCGCGCACACCGCCGCCGTCAGCGTCCATATGCCAGTCATTACATGGCTCCTTTCATATCATCCTGCCGCATCAGCACACGTATCCAGATAAGTCCGAACGTGTAGCAACAGAGGGCAAATCCGAGGCATGCCAAGCCTTTGACCCCTGAAACAAGGAAGGCCAATGAGTGCGCACCCATACCTTCTCCCAAGAGCACAGTGAGCAGCGGCAACGCCATCAGGAGTTTCACCGTCGCTTTGGGCATGGCGAATGCGTTGGTACGCAGATCATCCAATAATCGTTGTCGTTTCAACGATTCAGCCACCGCCTGCAGGCATCGGCCGGTTTCGCATCCGAGCGTCAGGCTCAGCTGACAGGCCGCATATAGCTCGCCGCTCAGCCGTTCGACTTGGCCGCATTGCTCTTTGGGCGGGCATCGGCTGCGGATCACCATGGTTATGCGAAGCTGGTAAGTTCGGGTGTGGCGAACGGCGTTCCACCCAATTCTTCGAACGCCTGCACCAATGTGGCTCCGCTGCGCACGGATGCGCGGAGGGAAGCCACGCACGCCACACATCCGATGGCGGGCAATGGTTTCGACGGCATGTTCGCCTCTTCGATTCCGTCCGACCGCCCATCGAATCCTCCATCAGGTTTTTCATCAAGGCTTTCGCCTGCGCGCCCCACTACGTTTCCCGCCCGTTCGCCCACATCGCATACGTTTCGGCGAGGCCACAGCCATACGGCCAGTCCGCACAATACCGCGCAAATAATGCTGAGGCTTTCCATCTGCCCACCTCGATTCAACGACTCCATACGCGCACGAAATCAGGCCACTGTTGCGAAGCCCGCATTTGGCTGCCGTTCCACCCGGCCAATAGGTTTCCCCGCAGTTTCCCCTCTGCGAATTCAAGCCGTCCTATTTGCGCGATGCGCCGCCTGCCTCCCACTCGGCCCACATGCAGCACTACGTCGAACGCGTCTTGCGCGAGCGCCGCGGTGGCTTGCGGATTCAGCCCGGAGAGCAATCCCAAGGCCACCAAGCGTGAGGGAACCGCCGTCACCTGATTGGCATGCAAGGTGGTCATGCCTCCGCGATGCCCGGAATTCAGCGCGCGCAGCAGATCCACGATTTCGCCGCCCCTGCATTCGCCCACCACAATGCGGTCCGGCCGCATACGCAACGTCGCGCATATCAGCTGCGACAGCCCTATGGCGCCTTTGCCTTCCATGTTGGCGCCGCGCGTCACCAGCGACACGTGGTTGGCATGGTTGAGCATGCCAAGTTCGCGCACCTCCTCCACGGTGATGACGCGCTCCCCCGGCGCGCATCGCATAAGCATTGCTTTGAGCAGCGTGGTTTTGCCTGCTCCGGTTCCGCCGGTCACGAGCACGCTGGCCCTTCGTTCCACGAATCCTTCCAGCAAGGGCATCCATCCGCTTGGAAACATGCCGTTTTCCGCCAAAGATTCCAGACTGGGCGCAACAACGTCCGGCAATCGTATGCTGATGGCGGCGCCTTGAGGAACGAGCGGTGCGATAACCGCGTGCACGCGCACGCCTTCCACGGTGGAGGCGTCGGCTATCGGGCAGGCGTCGTCGAGCCTTCTGCCAAGCTGCGAGCACAGCCGCACGGCGAAATCGCGGATGGCTTGGGGACCGCTGAATGGCACGCGCAATGCATGTGGCCGCATACCTTGGCCGCGATCCACCCACACCGTTCCGTCGCAGGTTACCGCGATGTCGGTGACGCCCGGCTCGGATGCGATGTCGCTAAGTGGCCCGAGTTCCATGACTGATGCTCTTTTCTCCCAACGCTTCCTGAATGAGATCCGCCAACGTTGCGATGGCTTTCGCGTTCGTACGATTGGGTTTGCGCAGTCCAAGCCCTTCCAAGAGTTCGCTGCAAAGCTTGGCATCCGGTTTGATGACCGCGGTGATATCGCAGTCGAGGTATTCCGCCGCTTCCTCGATTGCCGTCGTGCCATGGTCGCGTACGGTTCCGCGCGGTTGCACGCCTACGAGAAACTCCCGTTCCTGCGTTGCGGCATCGTGTTCTCCGATTGAACCGTGATGCGCCCGCAGATTCGCTTTGGCCCGCGCAAGACCAAGTACCGTCAGTTCGACCACGGTAATGCGGATGGCCTTGCGCAGTTCCGTCAAATCCTGCAGTCCGTTCCATTGCCCCATATCGACGACGACCACGCTTCGCACCTGCGATAGCGCATGAATGCACGCTTGCACTTCCCACGATTGCGGATTTTCGGTTTTCCAAGGATCGCATGCCAGCAATGGCACACCATCCCAGATTGGCAGCTCCCGCAGTAGCGCTTTGCCGTCGATATTGCCAAGCGGAGCGCTGATTTCCCCGAAGCGTGAGCCGTCCTCGTTTTCCACGCCAAGAAGCACATCCAGCCCACCTCCTTGCAGATCGGCGTCGACGAGCACACATTTGAGGCCGCGTTCGCTCAGCTCGCGGGCCAGTAAGGCGGCCAGAGTGCTCGTGCCCACTCCTGCCACCACGGAGTCGATAACCACCACATTGCCCATATCGCAGGGTTCCTCCACCGATGCGCGACCGCATTGCGCAACCATGCCATACGTTCCAGGCACAGCGCCAACCAGTTGCGTTCCACCGCGATTCGATCCCGGCGGCGTATAGAACCGTTGCGCAGAGACGGTTCTGCGTTGTGTCGGCGGTGACGCTTGCGGCGCGATCGCGCCGGCGACCGGCAACAGCCCGCCCGACGGCAGCGGCACCGGAGGAGCATTCGAAAAAGACGTTGCATTACTCATACCGTCGATTGAAAAGCTTCGGCGAGCACCATTGCAAGCTGAACCGGCCCTGTGGTCGGAGGACGCGAGTTATCCACAACCCCGGCGTGTTATGCACCGTTATCCACACAACGACGATAATCGGCGTCCGTCGTTTTCCCGAAAAACTCCCTGAGAACAGGCAAACAAAAAGGAAGGCCCGCCGAGCGGGCCTTCCTTGCAAGAACCTTAAGGGCAGAATCTCTGCACAACAACATCGTCGTAACGGTAAGTCTATCCAATGCCCGTTCAACGTAACGACCTATCTTGGCCATACACTCTTTGTGGGCTCTGCTCTTTAAGTTGTTCTTGTACTTCGTAATTATGCTCAGCAATCCGGCAATCGCAAACCGAAACCGGCTGATGTTCCGTATTTGTCGCAACTGTTGCTTTACGATCGCAAGAATCATAAAAATGCTCCATCGTGTGCGAAACGCAAGGCGTGTTTGTTCGTTTGCGTGCGTTTGCGACAAAAACACGGCGTGTCGACACCCTAATTTGCACAATGAGCGAACGAATGTTAACTCCAGCTAAATTTTGCCGGCTTTTTACAGCATTTCCAGCTACTTAAGGATAAAGTAGGAAAGTATGGCACAGATTTTTGACGCACCCTCGAAGGCGATCTTGCGCAGCCAGATAGCTGAGCATATCGCTGAGACCGATAAAAACGACAAGCGTGAGCTTCAGGCCGGCGAAGAGCCGTTGCCGAACGACCGCTTCTTCGACCGCGAGTTGAGCTGGCTGAAGTTCAACAAGCGAGTCCTCGAACTTGCCCAAGACGAAGATCTGCCGATCATCGAACGCGCAAGCTTCGCCGCGATCTTCGCGAACAACCTCGACGAGTTCTTCATGGTTCGCGTCGCAGGTCTGAAGCGCCGCATCGACACCGGCATCGCCGTGACGGCCGCCTCCGGATTGAGCCCAAGGCAGCAGCTGCGCGCCATCAGCGAGCAGGCGCACCGCCTGCAGGACGAGCACGCGCACTACATGATCGATCACATTCTTCCCGACCTGGCGAAGGAACAGATCGTGCTGCTGAGCTGGGACAAGCTCACCGCCGCCGAACAGGAGCGCCTGTCTCGCTACTACCGTCAGCAGGTATTCCCTGTTCTGACGCCGCTCGCCGTGGACCCGGCCCACCCGTTCCCGTACATTTCCGGCGGTTCCATCAACCTCGCCGTGCTGGTGGAGAACCCGGCTTCCGGCAAGTCCCACTTCGCTCGCGTGAAGATTCCTGGAAACCTGAACCGTCTCGTGCCCGTCGACGACATGACCGACGACGATGCCACCAACGTGCGCTACGGCTTCATCACCATGGAGAACCTGATCATCGCGCACCTGGAATCCCTGTTCCCGGGCATGATCATCAAGGAAGCGCGATCCTTCCGCGTTACCCGTAACGAGGATATCGACGTGGAAGAGGATGATGCAGAGAACCTGCTCAACGCCATGGAGAAGGAGCTGCTGCGCCGTCGTTTCGGACCGCCGATCCGTCTTGAGATTTCCGACGAAACCAGCCCGTTCCTTTCCCAGCTGCTCGCCGACCAGCTGCGCGTCAGCGCCGATGAGGTGTACCGCCTGCCGGCACCGCTCGATGCGACCGTGCTCTTCGAACTTGGCGGCATCGACCGTCCGGACTTGAAGTACCGTTCGTTCGTGCCGACCACCAATCGTCAGATTGCCGAGGTGGAGTCGTCCCGCGCGCAAGACATTTTTGCAGCGATTCGCGAACGCGATATCCTCCTGCATCACCCGTACGATTCGTTCTCTACCTCCGTTCAGGCGTTCCTAGCGCAGGCTGCGGCGGATCCGAAGGTGCTCGCCATCAAGCAGACGTTGTACCGTACGTCCAGCAACTCCCCGATCATCGACGCGCTCATCGACGCGGCGCATGCGGGCAAGCAGGTGCTGGCACTGGTCGAAATCAAGGCACGCTTCGACGAAGACGCCAACATCGCATGGGCACGCAAGCTGGAACGCGCCGGCGTGCACGTGGTGTACGGCATCGTGGGCCTGAAGACCCACTGCAAGCTGAGCCTTGTGGTGCGTCAGGAAGCCGACGGCCTGCGCCGCTACTGCCATGTGGGCACCGGTAACTACAATCCGAAGACCGCCCGCATCTACACCGATCTCGGTCTGCTGACCTGCGATCCGGTGGTCGGCCAGGATATGACCCGCCTGTTCAACCAGCTGTCCGGTTATGCGCCGAAGTCGAGCTTCCACCGTCTGCTGGTAGCGCCGCGTACCGTACGTTCCGGTCTGATTCAGCGCATCCGCCGCGAAGAGGATGCGGCACGCGCAGGCAAGGAAGCATGGATTAAGATCAAGGTCAACTCCATCGTGGACGAGAAGACCATCGACGCGCTATACCGTGCAAGCCAGGCCGGCGTGAAGATCGACATCGTGGAACGCGGCATCTGCGCGCTCAAGCCGGGTGTTCCAGGACTTTCCGAGAACATTCGCGTGCGTTCCATTCTGGGTCGTTTCCTCGAGCACAGCCGTATCTACGCATTCGCGAACTCCGATGGCCCGCAGATCGGTGAAGGTCCGGCCGCAGGTCCGGAAGTGTGGATCGGTTCCGCCGATCTGATGCACCGCAATCTCGACCGTCGAGTCGAAGCGCTGGTACGCATCACCGCTCCGGAGCAGATCGACGAGCTGATCAAGTACGTGGATCTGCAAATGGCCGATTCCACCACCTCGTGGCATATGGCAGCCGACGGAACCTACGTGCGTCATGCGAAGGATGAGGAGGGTCGCCCGCTGGTCGATTCCCAGGAATATCTCATCAAGAAGCATACGCGCCGACCGGCAAGGCACTAAACCGTAGGAAATGGCCGATTCTGCTGTTGCAGAATCGGCCATTTCCTATGTTATGGCATACGCGATCACCATCGTGGGAAAACGCAGGAAAACTCGGATGGCACGATTGCCGTCGCGCAATCATGGGGAAACCCGTGCCCAACCACTTACAATGAAAGATATGAGCGAGAGCATGAGACGTGTCGTAGAAGCCGCCGGGGGTATTGTATGGCGGTGGAAAACCGGTAGCGAAATCGCGGAAAATCCAGCAATCGCAGCGCAGAAAACTCCAAAGGAACAACTCAACAGCATTGAAGTGTGCATCGTGCATCGACCAAAGTACGATGACTGGAGCTGGCCGAAAGGCAAACTCGAGCAGGGCGAATCGCATCGTCATGCCGCAGTGCGAGAAATCGGCGAGGAGACAGGCGTTTCCATCGCACTCGGCCCGTATCTGTGCGAAGTCGAATATCCACTGTCCGAAGAAGGCAAGAAAACCCGGCATTCACACGATCGCGCCGTCGACACCAAGCACACGTTGTATTGGATGGCGCAACCGATTTCCGGAGATGATGCGGAACATCTGCTTGACGCATTCGGCCCCGTGCATCGCGCGGATGTAGGCGAAATCAACGATATCGTGTGGGTTTCCGTACGTGAAGCACGTAAAATCCTCACGCATTCCACCGATAAAGACACCCTCGCCATTTTTGTGGACCGCGTACAGGAGGGTGCCGCGACCGCGCAAAATCTGATGATCGTGCGTCACGCCAAAGCCGAATCGCGCAAATCCTGGAAAGGCACCGACGCGAACCGGCCGATCACTCCGAAAGGCGCGGCCGCGGCATTCGCACTCAACCGCGAACTCGCCTGCTACAACCCAACCCGCCTCGCAACCTCACCATGGCTGCGCTGCCAGGAAACACTGCAGGTGCTTAGCTGGCAGACCGAACGCCCGATGGAACACATCGACGCGCTCACGGAAGACGCCTTCGCCGAGCACCCGACCATCGCATGGCTGGCGTTCCTCAAGCAGATCCAGCTCACGCTCGAGACCCGCGAAACCACGGCGATCTGCATGCACCGACCGGTTATCGGAGGCATGTTCGATCACTTGCGCGGACTATGCGCCCGCAAAGCGCTCTCCAAGCAGCTCATCGCCAAAACGCCGTTCATGCCTACCGGCACCGCCGTAGCGCTGTTTATAATCGATACGCCGCAAGGTCCCAGCATTATCGATATTCAAAAGGTTTCGCCCATTGTCTACTAGCATGCATTACGGTTCCGGATCGGTTGTACCAAGCCGTTCCGCCGGTTTCACCAACACCGGATCGCCGCGTCCGGCCCGCCCGGGGCAACTCGACCAGATGATGGCCGACAATATCGCGGGAGGTGCCGATCCGGCGCAAATCAACGAGATGAGCCACGCTTCGGCGGCCGCACTGTTGGACCGCGTGCATCATACGCAGGATGCCGAACTGGTGGAGCGCGTGCTCACGCTGGTGGACCGCGAGGGCGTTGACGTGATCGCCGAACTGTGGAGCAGCGCCGAGCCGGATTCGCTGCCGGGCATTCTGTGGCGGCTGTATCTGCTGCGCACGTGGATGCGGAAGAATCGCGAGTCGATCGCGCGGTTGTGGCGCGCTGGAGAGCCGGTTGCCACTACCGCCTCGGCGATTGCCGGCGTCGATCAGGCGCCCACGGAAGATGACATTGCGCATATTGCCGATTCGATTCTCGCAGGCGCGTTCACCGGCGATTTTGCGGTTGCGCTGGAACGTGCGGCCGCGTTCACCGACGTGGTTGCGTTGGGATTGCGCATCGAGGCACGCAATATGATCGCACGATTGAAAGCTGCGGAAGGTTCCGATAGCAGCGATTCCGGCATTTCCGCCATGGAAAAGCAGGTACGTACGAAATCGTCCCGTTTGATGCACACGGCCGGCAATCTGTTCGTCACGGCCAAGGATTTTCGCCATGGGGCGAATCTGTGGCGTCGCGGAAAACTGGAGTAACGCGTTCCGTGCCTGTCCCCTGCACCTGCCTCTGCACCCACCTCTGTACCGCTACCGGAAGTGTTTTACGGCGCTCGCACCATCAATTCGCGACACGACGTAACGTACGGTCTGCAGCATCTGTAGAATAGGAACTCGCGCCGGGCCATGCATAGCCCCGGGCTCCATTTTTGCCGCTGCGAGCGGCCTTTGCGCCGACAGGCGCTTTCGTGGTTCGGCGCTTTCCCTCTTCTTAAGTTTCGTTGCTTTTTTCATACGATTTTCAGTTTCTTTCTTGGCTCCTTTCCCAGTTCCCGCGCTTTTCCTCGCGATTATGGACTACGCTTAGAAGACATGGATATTCATGTTTTGAACCACCCGCTGGTGGACCACAAGCTCACCGTTCTTCGCGACAAGAACACCCCGTCCTCCACGTTCCGCGAGCTCGTTTCCGAACTCGTGATGCTTGAGGCCTACGAGGCCACCCGCGACGTCGAAGTCGTGGACAAGCCGATCGAGACCCCCGTCGCTCCGATGGTAGGCAAGCACATCGCTTCCCCGGCGCCGATCATTGTGCCTGTGCTGCGCGCTGGCCTGGGCATGCTTGACGGCATGACCAAGATGATCCCGTCCGCTGAGGTCGGCTTCCTTGGCATGAAGCGCGACGAGGAGAACCCAACCCAGCAGATCACGTACGCGAACCGTCTGCCCGACGATCTGAGCGGCCGTCAGTGCTTCCTGATCGACCCGATGCTCGCCACTGGCGGCACGCTGGTCGCAGCAACACATTACCTGGCCGAGCGCGGCGCAAAGGATGTTACCGCCGTGTGCATTCTGGGCGCTCCGGAAGGCCTGAAGTTCGTTGAGAAGAACCTCGACCCATCCATTAAGTTCAAGCTGGTGCTGTGCGCCGTCGACGAGAAGCTCAACGACAAGTGCTACATCGTGCCAGGCTTGGGCGATGCCGGCGACCGTCTATATGGCGTGATCGACTGACCGCATCAGAGCTCAACCGAATCAACCCAATCAGTCAATCAAGTAAATCGAATAAAAACGGCCTGCCACAACGCAAATCATGCGGCGGCAGGCCGAAATCATATGTAAAACCTCTACTGCTCGTCGGGGACGAACGCCTCGAAAATATGATGGTCGAACCAGTCATCGCACTGGGCGAGCTCGTCGCGGCTGCGCACCGTCCACGACACGGGAACGGCACCCATGAAACGAGCCAACCGTACCTGCGGACTGTTGCCGCCATGCCAATCGTAGGCGACGAAATCAGGGCGGGAAATCCAGTCGAAAATCAGCGCACCGGCCGCATATTCCTTGGCGAGCGAGGCCGGATCAGACGGCTTCTCCTCCCCTTGCGGCCACCAGGAAAGCTGGCCACGGCACACTTCCGGACGGTTCTCCTTATACCAGTTGACGGCTGCCGGATTGAACGATTCGATCACATACGCGCCGGAATAGGCCTGCAGCAGCGCGTCGCCCTTTTCCATGAGCTCGACATCGCGCGGATCCCACTTGGAATTGTCGTCGAACTTGTATTCGACGATCATCGGCACACGGCCGGCCACCACTTTGAGCACGTCGGCGAACAGTGGCACATGCTGGAAATACCCTTCCGGAGCGCTGTCAGGCGTGGTGACCAGCGGCGGCTTTTCAAGCGAACCTGGCAACGGTGCGGCCACGGCGGCACCGGGGGCGTCGGTCGGGAACAGCGGGATGCGGGTCAGCTCATCGTACGTGAGATCGGCGATACGGCGTGGATCTCCGGCGACGCGCATCAGATCGCCGTCATGCACCACCACGATTTCGCCGTCGGCGGTCATCTGCAGGTCAAGCTCGATGCCATAGCCGGCTTCGCAAGCCGCTGCGAATGCCGCAAGCGAGTTCTCCGGAGCGATCGCACCCGTCACGCTGGGGCTGCCATAGCCGGCCTTCATGGCCATGCGACGTGCCAGCGCCACATACTCGCCGCTCTCGTTGGCATACTGTGCGGTCAGACCGGAACCCGCGTCATGCAGGCCACGATGCGCGTACCACACGTCGGGAATGGACGGCACATAATTGCGGCGCTTATCGGAGAAGGTACGCGGCGCGATCGCCCACACTGCGGCGCCTGCAGCGACTGCGCCGCCGAGCAGCGCCTTGTTGACGAATGATTTGGACATGGGCTTTCCTCCCTTACGCGGCCGCTCGCGCATTCTCTCGCGTTGGTTCTCACCGTTCGCGGCCATCGAATCTGTCTCTTCTGAGATTAGCCCATAAATCACAAAAACGGCGACCACCTACGCGATCCGCGATCGTATGTCGCCGTCTCAAGCCACCAACAGCCGAGCCATATCTCGACTATATATGGCAGATTTTGAGTCTCGTCACGAGGCATCTCGCTTATATATGGCAGACTGGAGTCAGAAAACATGCGTTTTCATACCCCCTATATGGCTTTTTAGCGAAGTCTTCTGCCATATATAGGCGAGATGCTTCCTGACAGACCCGCAAATCTGCCATACATAGGCGAGTTATGAGCAAAATGGGGTCCGATGACGTCCGAGTTCACACAAACGTAGGGGTCGGACCCCAAAGGTCGGCGGCTGAATACGTCTGCTTGATCGTAGGCTTGGCCACTGAGCCGTGAAGAGGAAAGCCCAGTGGGTTTTCCTCAGGCGAAGTGAGCGGCTTGCCGCGAAGACCGCGTAACGGTACCTTGAGTGCGTCAAGCACACATATTCAGTCCAGAGACCGAGGCTGAGAACTTACCACTTTTATATTGGATTCAGTTACGCAGCTTGCCCCGCTTGGCTACGAAGATGCAGCACCCCGCCGTGGCCAGCACCGTCATGGCAATGACGATTGCCGTAGTAGCGACGCCTGTAGAGCTTAGCTTCTTCTTACGTTGAGACTGAGATTGCTGCGATGATTGCGGTTTCGCAGAAGGCTTGGCATTATTACCGTCCTGCTTGCCGTTGTTATTGTTATCCGGAGTCGGCTTTGGAGTTGGCGTTGGTTCCGGCTCGGGCTCAGGCGTCGGATCGGGGGTCGGGTCCGGAGTCGGTTCAGGTGCATGAACCTGCCATTCGGCGGCAGCCGGCGATGCACTGCCGGATTGAATCACCATGCGCAGCTTAGTGGTCTTCACCGCGTCAGTCCAGGTTGCCTCGCTCCATCCGCCGTTATCGGTACCGTAAGCGCCGGGAGCATTGGTGACCAATGTATATGTGGCATCGGGAATATCCACAAACGCATTCGTTCCAGCATCCCAATACTGCAGTTTCCACGACGCCGGCATTCCCAAGCCCCCTCCATCGGAGGTGAATTGCACACGGCTGGAATCGATGGTGACTTCGCGATCCCATTCGTAGTCGAGCTTCATTTCACCGGTATTCGGCCACGTACCCCAAATGCAGGCGTTATCAACCGTGCAATCGCCCGGAATGGTTTTGCCGTCGTTAAGCGCGGCAACACCAGCTGTCCAAGAAGACGCTTTTTTGTCCACGTCAGTGGCAACGGCATCTTGCTCGATATAGCCGGCCAACGGCGCCGACGTATCGGATGGAATATCTTTGACGCCCGCAGCCGACATATTGCCAGCAATGTCCGAAGCCCGATAGCTCACCGTTTCGCGCTTCGACGAAGAAGCAGTAATCGCCGCGCCTTCTTCATATTGCTGCCATTCGCCGTTTCCAACCCGGTATTCCACCGTTTTCACACCGGATCCAGCACCATCTGAGGCGGTCAATGTCATAGTGCGGGAAACCGTATCTACCGAGGCGGTTACCGTAGGAGCCGTAGCATCCACACGCGCTTCCGCAGCAGCGATTTCGCTCACATTGCCGGCCGCATCAGTGGCACGCGCACGCACACTCACTATACCCTCGCCAGTCACAGCCTTTACCGCAGTGTTCACATTCGTTCCGACGGTCACCCATGCGCCATCCCCGACCGCAAGTTCGAGTTTTGCGATCGGCGCAGCCGCATTGTCGGAAGCCGTAATAAGAGCGATCGGTGAAGTGACCAGCCAACCATCATTGCCAGCCGTGCCAGCCAATGCCACACGCACGGCAGGAGCAATGGTATCAGCCGGTTTTACGTAATCGTCGGAAACATGTACGGTCACGGCTACGTTGCCGGCTGTCAGATCATCAGCCTGCTGCTTGGTTTCAATGCCAGCAACCACACCTTGCACGGTGAACTCACCCGCCTGCGCATACGAAGAAGCAGACACCGTGCGCCACAAAACCGGAGTTTCCACTGTTTCCGAGCCGTACGCGACTTTCACCGTGTTCGACAATTCCGGCGCGTCTCCGGTCTTGGCGTAGACGTCGGCTGGCCGTTCAGCCACAACTGCTCCCTGTTGCGCATATACTTCCCATTCAGGAACGCCGACGGAAGCATAGCCCCCGTCAACGGCTTGCGCGGTCATGTCAAGTTTGAGCGCAGTGGTGGTCACTGCGTCGAATGTCACTTCATTAGGCGCGTTCTTGCCTGTATCCACGCCGTATTCGCTGGAATTGGGCACGTCCTTCCAGGAACCGTCTGCGTCAAGATATTGCAGTTTCCATGAGGCAGGGGCACGCAATGCGTTCGCATCGGTATCGGACCAGACTTTCGATCCATTCACACGTACAGCGCCATTCCACTGGTAGATCAGTGAATCGGAGGATTGTGTTTGTGGCATCTTTCGATAGTTCGTCCAATGGTTCGGCGGTACTACAGCAGTTTCCAGCACTCGCCCGTCGTTCACGGAACCCTTGTAGGCGGGTGTTTCGGTGTAGGTCGCATCCACTGACGCATAGGGGGCCACGTTGCGTGAGGGTTGCAACCGTTCGGCTTTGGTCGGATGCGAAACGGCGTTTATGCGCCCGCCATTCCACGTCACTTCATCGATGCAGACTGCACGGCGGAAGTCAGTACCACCAGTCTTGTCTCCAGTGTGGTAGGTGACCCACCATTTGCCGCCGAATCGTTGAATCGACGGATGCATGGTGGTGGACGATCCCGATTCAACGATTACGCCTTGGTACGTCCACGGCCCAAGAGGGCTTGCCGACGTGGAGTATTGCACGCACGCCTGATAGTTGGATTCCACGCAGGTCGCCACTCCCGACCCGGGTTTGCCACCGTCGTACACGTTGTAGTAGGTGTCTCCTTCACGGAACACCCATGCCGCCTCAAAGAAGCCTTTGGGCCCGTTGGCATAAGCGCCGCCGTTGTTGCCCAAGGTCAGCGACGCGTTCACTTGGTTCGCATAGTCGCTGCCAAGCACGTCTTTGCTGGCATCGTAGTCGGGTATGTTGGCGAGCGCGTCGGCGTCACGCATATTGTAGATTTTCGGCGCTCCGTCCGCCGTTCCGTCCATGGTTTCCACGGCAACATATGAGGTGCGGCCAGTGTTGGCGTCCCGCTGCATTTTTACGGCGAGTTCGCTGTTGAAGGTGCCGAAGTGCAGATATCCGGTACCGTCATTGTCCACGAAGAATGCGGGATCGATGGTTTCGATTTGCGTCTGCGTGGTAGTCAGCAACGGCGCTCCGATGGCGTCGACCCATGGTCCGAGGGGGCTTTTTGATTTGGCCACGCCGATGGAGAACGGGTCGGCTCCCGCGGCTGCGTTCCTGTCTTTGACTGGAACGTAGTAGTAAAACCAGTCGTCGGCCGTGTCTGCGGTGCCAGCATCGTCGACTACTACTTGTCCTGCGTAGGCTCCGTCGCCGGTTGCCCAGTCGAACAGGTCGGCTTTGGCGATGGTCTTGTAGTGCGTCCATTTGCCGGATTCCGGATTGTCGGTTACGTAGACGCCCCAGTCTTTCATATTGAAGGACCCGTAGGTTGGTTCGGCCTCGTCATGTCCGGTGAATACGAAGAGTTTGCCATCGTATTCAAGGGTGGATGCGTCTGCGGAATAGTAGTTTTGCGACAAGTCGTTGGGGGTATTGGTTCCTTCGTTCTGCCCGATGGGGTTGCGAAGGGTTGCCGGCAACGCACTGTTGTCGATTTGTGTGACGGTGACGTCGGGATTGCCGACCGGCAGATCGTTGTAGGCGTGTCCGGCGACGCTGGGCGCGGTACTTGCGTCGGCCGCGTTGGCTGTCTGCATGGTTGCGATTGCTCCCGTGCATAAGGTGGCTGCGGCTGCGATGCCTGCCACCAGCGTCTTCATCGACGCATGTGAGATGTGCGAAAAGCTCATGAATATTCCTGTTTTCACGATTGGATATTGAAAAGTCCTCTTACGGATTGCTTAGGTTACGTTGGTATTCCTCGTGCGATCCGTAAGAGGACTTGAGCAATTGCTAGCGCTAGTCGCGGTTGCGGCGCGTCAGCATGATGGCGGCTCCCGTCAGCAGGACGATCATTCCTACGACGCGATGCCGATGACGTTGCTGCCGGTGCTGCTGATTGCGGCACTGACTTCAGACTTGGAAACCGGCTTGTTTCCAGGCTTGGCATTCGGCTTGGGGTCGGTCTTGTCGTCGTCCGGCTTCGGTGCTGGCTTGAGTTCAAGTCCGGCGATGGCCTCGGTCAGCTGCTTGACTGCGGCATCCGCATCAGCTTGGGTGGCGTTCTCATCGTTCAGCACCTTGGAGGCGGCATCCACTGCTTCAGCCAACTTCTTGGCGCTGGCTTCGGTGTAGAGGTCACCGCTGACGCCCTGTGCCTGGTCAAGAACCGTCTTCAACTCAGTGGTGTCGGCTTTCTTCACCAGTGTCTGCTGGGCTTCTTCAAGCTGCTTGATGGCCGCATCCACCTGATCCTGGGTGGCGCTCTCGTCCGCATACACCTTTTGAGCGTTACCCATGGCTTCGGAGAATGCCTTCCAGCTGTTCGGCGTGAAATTAGCTTGTTGCACGGAACCGGCTGCGTTGATGGCGGATTCGAGCCTGCTCTTGTCCACGCTTGGTTCCGGATCAGGGGTTGGATCCGGGTCAGGAGTCGGTTCTGGATCAGGAGTGCTTTCCGCAGCATGCACGCCCCACTCGGCAACCGCCAGACCGAAGGTGACGCCCTCGGCGGTCGGCGGATCAAGCACCAAGCGCAACGACGTGGTCTTCACCGGAGTGAACGTGGCCACGCTCCAGCCTTGAGCATCGTCAGAGGCACGTGAGGCCGGGGAATTACGCACGGTGGAGTATTGCGCATTCTCCACATCCTTCCATATACCATCAGAAGCCAAGTACTGAATCTTCCAGCTGTCCGGAACATCCAAACCGCCCTTGGCATCATTACGCTCCGCGAAGTTGGCCCAGAACTGCACACGGCTGGAATCGACGGTGGCTTCCTTGCTCCAGGTGTACTGCGCGTACATGCCAGCGGAAGCTTGACCCCAGCTGCCCCACACGCGGCCATTCACATCGGCGTCATCATCAGACGGCCACGTATCGTCAACCAGCACACCATCGTTGAGCTTGCCGGAAGCCGGAGACCAGCTCGCCTCGGCACTCACCGTGGTGTCAATGGCCCTGCCTTCAATCCAACCAGTCAACGGAGTATCGGGCTCCGGCTTGGGATCCGGCGCCGGCTCAGGATCAGGATCGGCACCACCATTCGGATCGGCGACCACATGCACTGTAATCTTGGCCTGCGAGCTTGAACCCTCAGCCGTGCCGGACACCTCATAATCGCCGATGGTGTCCAACTTGACGCCGGCAACACTTGCCTCATCCCACATAACCGTGCGATCGTCAAGCATGCCGTTGGGGAATCGCACCGGAACCACAGACGGCAAAGCCACCGACTTGGAATTCTGGTACACCGTCTGTTCGATCGGCTGAGCCGCACCAGCAGTCTGAGACTGCGCGTCGGAACGCACGCCAATAGTGGCCTTGGTTCCAGCGAGCGCGCCAATAACCGTTCCGGAAACCGCAAACTCGCTATCGGAAGCAAGCTGATCGTCAGTGATGGCATCCCACGCAACACTCAAGTCACGACGGGAACCGTCCGTATAGCTGGCACTCACCGTCTTCGGCAGATTCACATCGGCAGCCTTGCTGCCAGTCTGCACCATACGATTCACGCCATCCACGCTCACCGGATCAAGCGCATACGCCTCAAATTCGGTAGCACCAACAATGGCACCCTTCGGGAACAGCACACGCAACTTGTTCGTCTCCACCGTTTCGGCAAAACGAACCTCATTGCCTTCACCCTGCATCGTGGTATAAGACTGGCCGGCGGCAAGCTTCACATCCTGCCAATCGCCATTCTCATCCGCATACTGCAACTTCCACGACTTGACCATCGGCACACCGCCACCGTCAGTCCAGAAGAACAGCTTCGCCTTCTTCAACGGAACAGTGCCATCCCAGGCAAGCTGCAGCCACGGCTCGGTACCGGTATTGTCACCCCAATTATTCCAAGTCTCATTCGGAGTATTGGTATACAACACCTGACCGTCGATAACCTTCTTGGCATTGTCCTTCGCCTGATATGGATTGGTGAAGCTGGCGCTCGCAGTGGACTGTGAAGCCACATTCACCGTGCCGTCGGAAGGAATGCCGTGAACGGTGACTTCCTTGAAACCGGTCTTCTCACCGTCGAATGCGGTGAGTTTGAGCACATAGTCACCCTCACGGTTGAACGTGACCGTAGTGTTGGCAGCGGTTGCGTCGACGAACTTCGCTTCGCCGTTTTCAGGGCCAGACACCTGCTCCCATGTGGTGGTGAGCGTGTCAGACGGCAGGCCGTCGTCCTTCACCGTGCCCACCAGCTGCGCACCGGACGAGGTGCTGCTGGCAATGTAGGCGTCAACGCTTGGCGCCTGGTTCGTAGGTTCGCCTTCCGGCACAATGTCGGTTTCGTAGGCCTGAATCTCCTTCAAGCCAATGGCCTGACCTGCTTGCGGAGTGAAGGTAGCACGAATGGCTTTGGCCACGACCTTGGAGAACTGCACGCGGTTGTAGTTGGCTCCCGCGTAAGTAGGCGTCCGCACCTGGTTCGGCAGGACATGCCATGCGCCGGCCTCATCCTGATATTCAAGCGTGTACACCGACGGCTCACTGTAGCCGGCAATCGTCTGGCTGGACGAGGTCTGGTAGAAGTACAAACGCACGTCGTCGATGTTCTGCACGCCGTTCTTGAACGTTACGATCAGCGAATCCTTGGCGTTCTTGGATCCCTTGGTGCCCCAGAAGGATTCCATCACGTTCTTGCCGTCCACTGCATTGGTTGCCGGGTATCCCTTGGTTTCGTAAGTGGCTTCCACATCGGCGTCCTTGGCCACGTTGGCCTGGCTCTTGGACGCTTCGTCCACGTTCTGTCCGGACTGCGCGAAGATCTGCGTAACCCTGCTGTTCGATGCGTAGGTCACTTCGTTGGCGTTCGGCATGGTGGCGGTGGTCGCGCCGGTGATCACCGCTCCGGAATCATCGGCAACCTCAACGGTTCCACTGGCCGGATCGTAGATGAGGTGGGCGAGCTTATCGGAGGTGAACACGGCGTTGCCGTCCACATACAGGGTGTATCCCTTCGGAGCGTTGTAGGTGCCGTCGTTGTTCCATACGATCGACAGATCCTGCCCGTGGTAGCTCAGGTTGTTGACGGTGAAGTGGTTCCAACCGGGAATCTCGATCGGATTGAGTTCAATCTTGTTGTCTTCACGCGGAACCATACCTGCCACGTCTTCCACAATCGTCCAGTTGGTGGTGCCAAGCTGGGTGTGGTGAATCCAGGAACGGTAGGTGATCTTTCCACCGTTCTTGCTGGCGTCGGCGTTCTTCTCCGGAATCGTGCTTCCTGCGGAATTATTATCCATATTCCAGAATTCGTTCTGGTCCGGATACTGGTTGTCGCCTCCCTGATAATGCGAGAACGCCACCCAATACAGCAGTTTCTTGAACGATTCGTTCGTGATATATCCGTTGTCTGCAGCATTATAATCACGGATTCCCGCAGAATAGATTTGCAGCAGCGGAGTTGCATTGATAATGGAGAAATTGTTTGATCCTGGGAAATTCAGCGCCTTCTTGTCTGCCTGATTCGCGGTGAAGAACGGGAAAATCGGGAATTCGTCGGCATCTTCGAACAAGCGCAACGCACTATCGTAATCATCATTGCCGGTCGGCATCAGACCTTCGGAATACGGATAGTAGTTGTTGAGTTCCTTGTATTTCGCGAATTGACCGTCGTTCAGCCACTTGTGCAGCAGCAGTTTGCTGTCGGAATCCCACAGGTTGTCGAGCACATCCTGCTTGATGGCGTCGGCGATCTGCTGCATTTCAGCGGCTTTTTCGGTGTCTCCGGCAGCCTTGTATGCTTGCGCGGCGGCATTGGCGTTGGCCCACATGTTGGCGGAACCGTCGGCACGGTCCATACGCTGGCCGGAACGACCGGGTTCGGAGAACGACACCGCGTCGGCATCGTTGCCGGTCATGGACCACCACGACCAGTCGATCAGATTGTTGCCGTTGCTATTCTGGTTGTCGTTGCTGTCTGGCTCGCTTTGCGAATTGAGCAGACCTTTGACATCTTCGGAACCGTAATCACCCAACGCTTCAGCCAATGATGACGGGCCGCCGTGCACCTTGTAGGAGTCCCAACCGGCCTTGGTGATGTACTGCGTGTAGCTGTGGTTCCAATTGGCTGGATCGCCCGGATTGTCGTGGTAGTAGTAATACCCGGACTGGCCTTTCTTGGCTGTCTGCCCGGCCGACACCCAAGTGCCGTACGAGTATTCGGCGTTACGGAACCACTTGGTGTCGTTGATGAACATGCCGGATGTCAGCACGATCTGGTTGTTGTATCCGAGCACGCCTTCGATGGAGGTCGGATACTGGAACGTATTGCCCGGCATATTGGCATCCAACATGTTGAAACGGCTCAGCCACCAGCGGTAGAACACGGTTTTGTCGATATTGTGTTCCTGGGTTTCCACGTAAGGAATGTTATCGACCCACCACTGGTTGTAGGTGGTCACGGAATCCTTGTAGGAAGCGGCCGGATCGGTGAGATCGCCGTTGAATCGGGCTTCGTATTCCGCGGTGGAGTCCGGCAACTCGTTGGCGATCAGGCCAAGCTGCAGCTTGGTGGTTTGTGGCACGTTCGCTTCCAAGGTGAGGGTGGAAGCGAGTTTGCCGTTCTTTACGGTGAAACCGTTGCCGGAGAACCGTGGATAGATGGTGGTCAGATCGTTCTTCACATTGAAGCGACCGGTCAGTTCAGTGTCGCCGTCATTGCCGTCTTGTGCGAATGGCGAGGCTGCTGTCAGCGTTACGTCACCGCCGGTGGTGCTGGTGATGGTGAAATTCGCGACCATCACATTGGTGTAGGTGATGTACTTGACTTCGGTGACGGTAATGGTCTTGTCGCCGTTGGTGAATTCCGTGGTGAAGTAGCTTGGCGTCTGCTTGCGCTTGTCGGTGTTCTCGCGCAGGGTCTGCTTGGAACCGCCAATGCTTACCTCAACGGTAAAGCCGTCGTTGCCGGTCTGATCCCAGTATGCGACATCTCCTACGAAACCAAGTGCTTCCGGCGTATGCGTGTACATGAATGCGGCACGGCCACGTGAGAACAGGTATTCGTTCTTGTCTGCGCCCGCATAGTTGTAGTCGCCAGCATCGTTGGTGCCGGTACCGTTTGGTGCGGTGCCTGTGCGCGTCAGCATCTTGTCGATCCAGAAGTCGTGTGCGGTGTCGGTTCCGGCACCGTTGGCAACATCCGCATCGAACACCTGCTTGAGGTAGCTTGTCGAGGGATCGAAAGCGACGCCGGTGCCCGGAATCGGGTCGGCGGCCCCCTTGAAACTCGGATACCCCATGGCAGAGTTCGGATTGGCCAGCGCGTCATTGGCGTATGCGGTCGTCACACCGCCAGACAACAGTGTGGCCACTGCCGTCAGCACGCCCAATGACGTGACAATCCCTTTCTTCCTTGTTGATGGTGTCATCAATTCCTCCTACATGGACCATCGTTGGCCCTTGGTTGCCAAGGCTCGTTCCCTGGCATCCAACTTTCTTTCTGTAGGAATGAGAGTCGTGCGATGGACATGAGATTGGAGCGTCCACCGACATTTCAAGAATACATGACGCGAATACGGTTTCGCAAATTTTCTTTCAGTTTTCTCCAATGCTTTTCTAAGTGAACTGCCATACGATGGCTTTTATGCGAAAAGGAAAGTTTTCGCATTTTCCCGTCTTATACTAGGGGCTATGACAAAACCGGCCACCCCATAAGGGGCAGCCGGTCTCTCATTCCAGTCAGCGCGGCGCATTCGGCTCCAATCGATCACGCCGCGCTCACCCGCTTCCCGGCACCATGGCACTCATAGCGCCGGGTAGCAAGTCTTTCTTTTGTTTAGCTGCGCAACCACACGTTCATTTGACCGAGTTCGCGGTTGGCCCATGCGTAGTAGGGCACCAGCTTGAGCGACGTCCGCTCATCTGAGGCGTCACGCTGAGCGGACATGTACAACGGGGCGTCCACGGCATCCGCAGCCTCACGAACGGCAGGCAACGTCACCGCGTCAACACCTCCAAGCAAATCACTCTCGAAAGTAACCGTGGCATCCGCAGCATCCACGCCATCAGCAAGACGGTACGTCCACAGATCGCCGGCATTATCGGCTTGCTCCGCGCAATAGACGAGCGGACCGCGCATCACCGCAACACGACCTGCATCGCAACGCACATGAGAGTTGGCACGCACCAATCGCACTGCCATATCAAGATCCAGCACCACATGCAATGCAGTTCCCGGAGCAACTGCGAAATATACGAAACCGTTTTCCGGAGCCGTCTTCACAGCAACACCATCGCATGTCAGCGCATAGGAATCAGCCGACCATGTGGGAATACGCACGCCGAAACGTACCGAATCAGCCGCCTCAGCGGGCAATTCCACCATGTACTCAATATGACCGTTCCACGGAAAATCGGAACGCTGCTCCACATGCAACCCGGAATCAAAACTTGCCTGATTCGCAATGAACTGGTGAGCGAGCACCGTGCGACCGCCGTCACGTTCGGTATACACATAACGGTCCACCGACGCGATCAATCGCGCGACATTAGCTGGGCAGCATGCGCAGCCAAACCAATCGACACGATGCGAAAGCACATGATGCCGATCCGGATTGTCCAAACCGTCCGGCGAAGTCTCCAACGCATTCACATAGTAATACTGCTTGCCATCAAGGCTGATGCCCGCGATGGCACCATTGAACAGCTCACGCTCAAGCACGTCGGCATATTCACCATTCGGTTCCAACAGAAGCATTTGGCGGGCAAACATGCTCATCGCCACAGAAGCGCACGTTTCGCCATACATGGTGTCGTTCGGCAGATCGTAATCGTACGTGAACGACTCCCCCACATGTGTGGAACCGATCGCACCCGTTACATACATGCGTTTCGACACGATGTTGTTCCAAAAACGATGCGCCGCATCCAGCAAGCCCTGATCGCCGGTAATACGCGCCACATGTGCGATTCCAGTGCATAAATAGGCCACGCGCACAGCATGGCCGTCAGCGGTCTGCTGCTCGCGCACCGGCTGCGCGGCTTGGAAGTACGTGGGCTTGTAGAATCCCAGATCCCGGAAAATGTAGTCGTTGTCGACAGCGGCGATCTGCTTGGCGTAGAACTGCGGATCCTGACCACGCACGTCGATGAGATACCGCGCCAGATTCAGATAGCGCTCCTCACCGGTCGCATCATACAGCTTCGCCAACGCCAATTCGATTTCCGGATGTCCATCAGCACCGTGGATCTTGCCGTCCTCCGGGCCGAAATTGGCATCGATGCAATCCGCCATACGGCACGCCACGTCAAGCGCCTGCTGGTTACCGGTCACCTCATGATAGGCGACAGCAGCCTCAATATAGTGGCCCATGACATACATTTCATGGCTTTGCTGAATCAGTGTGAAACGCTCACGATGCGCCCATTCACCGGTTTTGATTTGGTACGGAGTGTCCAAATATCCGTCCGATTGTTGCGCACGTGCGATGAGGTCGACGGTTTCATCGCACAGTTCCCGCAATTGCGGATCAGGATGATACGACAGTGCGTAAGCCGCTTCCTCCAACCACTTATATATGTCGGAATCCTGGAAGACCATGCCATGAAATTCACCGGCCTCATCACCGGCTGCGATACGCAGATTCTCCACGGCATGACTTTTATTATCGGCAAGCTGATTGCCAGCCGGATCATCCGGAACTTCAGTGGCAATCTCATCATTCATCACACCCCACTGATAGGGAATGACGGATTCAACGATCTGGTCGCGACGCTGCTTCCAGAAAGGAGAAGTAATAGTTACATTCATGATATTTCCTTAAGATTAAGGACTTCGCCAGCCCTTGACGGCTCTTGGCTACTCCGCCTTCGGTCCTGCTCAGGCCGGAGCCTGGAAACAGTCCACTGGGCTGTCTCCCAAGGGCTGACATCGCCAGGTGTCAGCCCTTGACGGCTCCAGCCATAAACCCTTTGACGTAGTACTTCTGGAGGGCTAGGAAGAGGATGGCTGCGGGGATCATCAGAATCACGACGCCAGCTTCGGTGGCACCGTAATCAATGACGCCCATAGTCTGCTGACGCATGTTCACCAAAGCGAGCGGCAGCGTGGCGTTCGACGAACTCGACAGGTACAGCGGAATCATGAAATTGTTCCAAGCCTCAAGGAAAGCAAGCAGACCGACAGTGACCATCGACGGCTTGACGACCGGCACCAGAATCTTAATCAGCGACTGCAGGGAGTTGCAGCCATCGACCATGGCGGCCTCTTCCATATCCTTCGGAATCGCATCGAAAGCATTACGCATGATGAACGTGCTCATCGGCAGCTGGAACAAGGTAATAACCAAACCGACACCCAGCAAGGAATCGTTCAGACCAATATCCTTGTACCACACCATCAGCGGAATCAGCAGAGACGCATACGGCACCATCAAAATGGACAGCGTCACCATGAATCCGAGATTGCGGCCCGGATAGTCGAAACGGGAGAACGAATAGCCTGCGAGCGTGCACACCACCACGGAGAACACCACGGCGACCAACGTCACCACCACCGAGTTGAACAGGTACTTCGGCAGGCCTTCCTGGTAGCCGAACAACGTCAGATAGTTGTTCACACCCCAGCCCTTGGATTGTGCGGAACCAGGCTGCGGACTGAACGAGCAGACCACCACCCAGATCAGCGGCGAAATGAAGACCAGAGCCAGCAGACCTTCGAGAATATAGACGATTACGCGCTTCCACAATGGAGTAGTCATGTGAGTTCCCTCCCCTTGCTCACTTGGTGTTGTCGCGCATACCGCGCATCTGGATGGAATTGATCACTACGAGGGCCGCAAGCACGATCAGCGACAGTGCGGCCGCCATGCCCAGATCCTTCTTGGAATCGAATGCGAAGTTGTAGATGAGCTGCACTACGGTCATGGTGGAATTGTTCGGACCGCCCTTGGTCAGAATGAAGAACTGGTCGAACGCGAGGATGGAACCGGTGACGCAGTAGATCAGACACATCACGATGGTCGGCTTCATCAGCGGCAGGGTGATGGAACGGAAAATGCGCCACGTGCCAGCACCGTCCATGCGCGCGGCCTCATACAGGTCGCCCGGAATGGCTTGCAGGCCGATCATCATGAGCAGCATGTAGTAGCCGGAGAAACGCCAGACGATCACAATAATGGTGGCCCACAGCGCGCTCTGGCCGGTGGCGAGCACGGAACCGCCCTCATCCATCAATCCGAAGAAGCTCAGGATCTTGGTGACGGGGCCCACCTGCGGGGAGTACAGCGCGTAGAACAGCAGCGAAGCGGAGGCGAGACCAGTTGCGGACGGCAGCAGGAAGCACGTGCGCAGCATATTGTTCCACTTGGTGCTTTCCTGCACGATCAGCGCCAGGCCAAGGCCGAGCACCAGCAGGAAAATCGTGACGATCACGGTGTATTCAAGTGTGAACAACACCGACTGTCCGAGCAGTTTATTTTCGAAAACCTTGACAAAATTCTCAGGGAAATTCCAACCACGGTTACCGCCCATCAACGACCAGCGGGAACCGGCCATGATGACGAGCAGCACGATTGGCACGAAGAACAGCATGATGATCATCAGCCAATCAGGCAGCGCATACAGCAGGCCACGACGGGTTGCCTCCGCCTTGGCCTTGGAACGATGCGTCTTCACTGGCGCAGCGTTCTTGGAAACAGTAGTCATATTCCCTCCTTGGAACACTTTTGGCGACTCTCTCTTGAATCGTTCGGGGTTTTCGACATAAATGGCCAAGCGATTGGATATGCGTTTGGAAGTGCGATTCCGTCTCGTGCGGCCGTTGAAATCCGCCATGAAGACCGACATTGTTTTTGAAGTATTGTCGATCTCCATGGCAGACCACAACTGTGGTCTGTCGATTTTTGTTTTCGATATTCAGTTATTCGATATTCAGTTGTTCTTAAGTTATGTAAATCGGGGAAAGGAGAAAAAGGAGGAGAAGTTTGTTTTCAGTGGCTCACCTCACTGACCCAGCACGTCGGTGATGGCCTGGTTGTCGGCCTTGAGATCGCCATCGCCCCAGACTGCGTTCTGGATGAGCAGCTGCCACGGGGAACCGGCTGCGTTGAAGGCCTCATTGAAAGCTGCGGACTTCGGGGTCTGGCCATTGCCGTCGATGATTACGGAGTTGATGGTCTGGACGCGAGGATCGGCATCGTCGTAGGCGGTCTTCAGGGTCTGGATGTTGGATGCGGTGTCGCCGTTGGCTGCGAAGACTTCCTTCTGGGCGTCATCGCTCATGAGCCATGCGAGGAAGTTCCAAGCCTGAGCGACGTGCTTGCAGTCCTTGGAGATGCCCATGGCATCGCCGCCGAGGAACGTGGAGGTCTTGCCTTCCTTGGTGCCCGGGATCGGGGTGACACCCACTTCGAAGCCGCCGTCCTTCTCAGCTTCGAACAGTGCGGTGGAAGAGGTGTTCGGATACGGCATCACACCGATGTTGCCGTTGGCGAACGGAGCGGTCCAGGTGGCACCGGTTTCTTCCTTGGAGCCTGCGCCCAAGCCGTTGGTGGTGTTGGCGAGTTCCTTGTAGGCGTCGAGCACGGCCTTCATGGAATCGTTGTCGAGGGTGGCTTCGGTGCCATCTGCGTTCATCACGGATTCGCCGTCAGCCCACACGGACGGGAACAGGTCGAACACGAGAGCGCCACCGGACTGGCCGGCCAAGTAGGAGCCTGCCACGCCGTCCTTGTTGAGGGCCGCGACCGCCTTGGCCTGCTCAACGAACTCGTCGATGCTGCTCGGACCCTTCTCCGGGTCAAGGCCTGCTTCCTTGTACAGATTCTTGTTCCATACCATCACGGAAACGTCGGTGATGAACGGCAGCGTGTATTCCTTGCCATCCACGGTACCGGCTTCAATGTGGCCCTGCTGCAGGTCGGACTTGTTGTCGAGTCCGTCGATCTGCTTGGTGATGTCGGTGAAGATGCCTTCAGAAGCCCAGTACGGAATACGCACCACGTCACCGGCGAGAATGTCCGGAAGGGAATCGGTCTGGGAAGCACCACCAACCTTGCCTTCCATATCGTCGTTCGGAATGATTTCCAGCTTGACCTGGTTCTTGTGGGAGGCGTTGTAGGCCTTCACCGCGTTCTTGGCCTGACGCTCCAGCGGAGAACGGGTCCACAGAGTGATCTCAGTGCCGTCATCAGTGCCGACTGCCGGAATATCGGCCGGAGCCGCGGATCCACCACTGCTGGAACCACCGCCGCATGCAGCCATCGGAATAAGCAACGCGGTTGCCGCGATGCCGGCAATAACGCGAGTGACCTTGTTGAAAGACACCATGTCTACTTCTTCTCTATGTATCGCTCAGCTTTGAGCCATCCGGCGGGCCTTCCGCCGTCTGCCTTCACGATTTCCGGTTGTTCTCCTTCGATTGAACCGTAGTGCGAAAGCCTTTTCTCAGTATATGGTTTTCTCCAGATTTTGCAAAATCGCTTTCGCACATCAGAATGCAAAGGTATTCATATCGATAAAACCGTTACAAATAAACGATTCTTAGCATTTTAAGAATCGTTTATGACAGCAAAAAATGACGTGAGATGCAGAAAATGCGAAAGAAAAATGTGTTCATTTTCGCAAATGCGAAAGTTTCGCAATTTGCAAGTGAAAATGTCAGCAATCGGCTATATAAAGCCGTTTTGTCCACTTTTTGACACAATGCGAAAACTTTCGCAGTTTTGTCGTATAATATTACGCAACACAAGGGCGGCGAAGCGCATCGACGCGCAGCCAACGTTTTCGTCACACCGTAAAAAGGGGAACATCATGGCAACTGCAGATACTCACTCAACAGCAAGGCTTGAAGATGTAGCAGCGCTGGCCAACGTGTCTTTGGCAACGGCTTCAAAGGCGCTGCATGGCAAACCGCGCGTCAGCGAAGACACCCGCGAGCGCGTGATGGAGGCAGCGCGGCAACTCAACTATTCCCCGAATAAGCTGGCGCAATCGTTGGCAAGCGGCAGAAGCGGAACCATCGGTTTGGTCACTTCCGATCTGCAAGGCCGTTTCTCCACGCCTATTCTTATTGGCGCCGAAAACGAGCTGCGCGCACAATCGACATCGGTACTACTCGCCAATGCTCGCGGTGACGATGCGCTGGAACGCAGCCATGTAGAGAAACTGCTGTCGCTGAAAGTGGACGGCCTGCTGATTGTGCAGTGCGAGACGAATCCGCGCCCGTCGCTGGGGCGTGATTGGGGCGTGCCGCTGGTGTATGTGTATGGTCCTTCCACCGACACCAACGATTGTTCGGTGACGTGTGACAATGTGGACGCCGGGCGCATGGCCGTGAATCATCTGATTTCGTGCGGACGCAACCGTATCGCCATTATTGGCGGCGATGAAACGTATACGGCCTCCACCGACCGCACCAAGGGCGCGTTGGAAGCGTTGTCCGAGGTTGGTTTGGAACCGGCTGGCCCGATTCGCTATGGCCGTTGGGACGAGAATTGGGGGCGTGCCGCCACCAGACTGCTGCTCGACCAAGGCGTGAAGTTCGACGCCGTGGTATGCCAGAGCGATCAGCTGGCACGAGGATGCATTGACGCGTTGAAGTCGCAGCATCTACGCATTCCTGAGGATGTGGCGGTGATCGGCCACGATAATTGGGACGTGCTCACCAAGAGCTCCCGCCCGCCGCTGACCAGCATCGACAATGAAACGGAACTCATCGGCCGCAAAGCTGCCCGCTACCTGATGGACGCCATCAACGGCCAGCCCCACCACGGCACGGAATACCTCCCCTGCCGCCTCATCCAACGCGAATCCACTCTCCCCCTAGACTAGCGTCATCGCTTTTTGTTGGAACGTCCCTTGAAGTAAATGTCGAACACGATCCAGACGGACAAAACGAACGCGATCACATAGCCGAGGAAACCAACGATCGGAATACCGAAAATCACCGGTTTGATGCCCGCATAGTACACGATCGACGAGCCGATGAACAATCCGACGACGATCAGCGCCATCGTAAGCCTGTTCACCATGTTGGCAAGCAGATGGATCGGTTCCTGCGAGCCGACCATCTCCATATTCACGCGCAACTGGCCGCGCGTAAGCATACGGGAGGCCACTTTCAGCTCATTGGCGGCAGCGAGCAGACTGTGCAGCGCCTGATGACCTTCGATAACCAGCGATTTCGCCTCATCCTTGGCGAAATCCTTCTTCGACGTGCTTGCGGCGATATGGTCGGAGATGATCTGAATCATATTCACGTCTGGAATGAACTCGTCGAGCAGGCCTTCCAAAGTGACCAGCGCACGCCCGACCGTGGTGACGGTGCTCGGCACTTCAATGCCGTGTCGTTGCGCCATTTGCGTCAATGCGGTGAGCATGGCGGCGATATCCAGCTCGGCCAAATCCACTGTGCCGAATTCCTTGACGATCACATCCAAGTCGGCCAATAACGCCGGATAATCCTCCGGATCGGCCTCGGCACCGGCGAAACGCAGCAGACCGTCGGCAAGCGCGGGCGAATCCTGTTTGGCGACCGCGAAAATCATGTCTTTCAAGACGGAACGGGTTTTGGCATTAAGCGGCCCGTCATGCCTAGGTCGAGCAGCACGATCCGCCCGCCGCGCACCATGATGTTGCCCGGGTGCGGATCCGCGTGGAAGAAGCCTTCGTCAAGCACTTGCGTGGCGTAATTGTCGACCAGTTTGGTGCCGATTTCCTTCAGATCGTAGCCCGCTTCGATGAGCTCATCAGGATGCGAGACGGAAATGCCTTCGACGTAGTCCATGACCACCACGTGTTCGGTGCACAGGTCGGAGTATGGCTTCGGGCAGTCCATGTATTTGTAGTGCTCGCAGAATCGTTTGAATTCCGCCAGATTTCGCGCTTCGATCATGAAGTCGGTTTCGGCTTCGAAGGTGTCCCACAGTTCTTCGACCACGCCGGAGAGATCGACCACTTGGGCGCTGGGCATGGTTTTGGCGGCTATTCGTGCGATGGTGCGCATGATGGACACATCCTGTGCCATGGTTTCGCGCACGCCGGGCGTGCACTTTGACGGCCACATCTTCTCCGGTAGTGAGTTTCGCACGATGCACTTGCGCGAGGCTTGCCGATCCGAGCGGTGTGGCGTCGATATGGTCGAAGATTTCGCCTGCCGGGCGTCCGTATTCGTCTTCCAGCACTTGCAGGACGGTGCCGTACGGCATGGGGTCGGCGTCGGCGCGCAGTTTGGCGAGTTCGTCGCAGAACGATTGGGGCAGGATTTCGGAGCGCATGGACAGGATCTGTCCGACTTTCACGAAAGTTGGGCCAAGCGCTTCGAACATGAGCCGCATTTTGACGGGGGTCAGGCCGTGCACAATGTCGAATTGGTTGACGATTTGCGCGATTTGCGCAAGTCGCTTCAGTTTGCCTCGACGAGTCAGGTGGTAGCGCTGCGAGAATGAGTCTTTACGCGGGCCGAACAGTCCGATGGTTTCGGATTGCGTAAAGGTTGCGTCGTTCTGCTTGCCTTGCGATTGCGGGATTCCCGTTTTTCCCGCGGATTTGGCTGCCGTTGCCGCAGCCGCGTCGGACGAGGGGTTCGCCGTCGGATTGATCACCGCGTTGACTCGGTCGGAAAGTGTGACCGGCTCCACGCTTTCGGGGCGGGCCGCATCCGGCTCGATCGGAGAATTCAAAGACATATCGCTGCTCGCAAACGTTGGTCGGATTACGATGAGTGGGATTCATGAGGAGACTTGCGTCCCGCGTATTTCATGCGATTCGCACGTTTCGCACGTTTCGCACGTTTCTTACGTTCCGCACACGGCCGTTCGCATGTTTCGCAAGTTCCGCATAACAAATCGCCGTCTGAACGTGATGCGACGAGCAGACGGCGATGTGAACGATTGAACGTTACTCGGCTTTGGCTTCAGGTTCGGCTTCCTTGGTTTCCTCTGCAGCCTTGGCTTCAGAGGATTCCTTGACCTCCGCGACCTTGTGCTTGAGTTCGGCGTTGAGGGCCTTGCCCTGTTCGACGGTCAGCTCGCCCTTCTTGACGAGATCGTCAACGATTTCCTGGCTCTTCTCAACCGTGGTCGCCAAAGCGCCAACGCCGGCGAGGAAGACCTTACGCAGGCCGTCACCAAAATCAAAATCAGCCATGATTACCTCCTTAGGTGATGGTGGTACCCACTCTATCGCATTTTCTTCACAAATAACGTCAACGAAACTAGTCAATCGTTACAATTCTGCGGAAGACTCGCTGCCGTATGCTCACAGCGTACGAAAACGCGAAAACTACGAAACAGCGCGAAAACAATCAGCGCGGGCGTGACATGGCCACGCGACGCGCGTTGCTGGCAATCGTGTTGATGCGATCAAGTTCCGCACGCTGCGCTTCCGTCTGCCCTGCAGCGGCCGGATCGAACGAACCATACCGGCGTTCTGCGGCGGTGCGGATCAGAAAATCGGCGATCGCGGGGTTTTTCGGCAGCAGCGAGCCGTGCATGTATGTGCCGATCACATTGTTGACGCGGGCGCTTCCGTATGATCCTCGCCATTATTGCCGGTGCTATCCGCGTCGACGGTGCCGAGCGGCTGCACGCCTTCGCGCAGGAAGGTTTGGCCGGAATGGTTTTCGTAGCCGATGATGTCACCGAAATCGGCGGAATACTCGGTCAGATTGCCGATCATGCGCACTTCCTGCCCGACCGTGTACGCGCCGATCACGCCGATGCCGTCGAGTCGGGAGCCATCCACCGTTTCGAAATATTCGCCGAACAGCTGGTACAGACCGCAAATCATGAGCATGGGGGTGCCGCCGGCGGCCAGCGATCGCAGCAGGTCGGCGCGTTTGAAGAAGTCGTCGATGATTTTCTTCTGGCCGGTGTCTTGGCCGCCGCCGCCCAGAATCATGTCGACGTGTTCGGGCCACGCGTCGCCCTGATTGTAGGCGTGCACGCGCGGCTCGTAGCCGTATAGGGCGAGACGGCGCTGGATGGTGAGCACGTTGCCGGAGTCGCCGTAAATGTTCATGTCTTTCGGATATAGCGACACGATGTCGATTACCTGGCTCATATCGTCTCCCTCATGCGGTTCATACGTTCTTCATGCGTTTTCATGCGTTGCGCGGATTCGCGCTGTTATTTGCCCACGCCAGCGTCGGCGACTTCGGCGATTTTGCCGAGCGCGGCTCGCGTTTTGAGCATTGCCGTGTATGTGCAGTAAATGTGCTTGGGGGTGCCCGGATTCGCGTTCACGAACGTTGAGACGGCCTCTTCAAGTTCCGTGTTGACGCTATTCACCGGCACCTGATCGTATTCGAGGCGCAACGCCATGTCCCAGGCACGCACGCCCGAAACCATGGCCACACCGGTGTCTCGCAGCGAGGAGAAGTCCACGTCCCACAGCCAGCTCATGTCACGCCCGTCGGCGTATTCGTCGTTGATGGCGATCATGGTGTCGCAGCCTTCAGGGGTGAAGGATGCGAGCGACAGACGGAATCCCATGGGGTTTTTGACGAGCAGCAGCTCCACCGACGAGCCGTTCACGTCGATGACCTCGCCGCGTCCGAACGCCGGAGTGACTTCGGCTGCCGCGTCGATCATGGCTTGCGTGGTGGAATGCGCGAAGTCGATCATGCGCTGTGAGATTCCCACTTGTCGCAATAGTTCGTCGGTTACGTTCTGCTCGAACGGCAGGAACATTGCTTGCGCATCGGCCACGACCGCTCGCACGACAGCCAGCGCGGCCGCCGCGTTGTACAGGTTGTACACGCCTTCCAGTCTCACACCGGTTTCGTACGTTTCACCGTCGATGCCGAAACTGGCACGATGGCCGCCCACGGCAAGCAAGGTCACGTCAGCTGGTAGCTGTTCCGCAATTGCCGCATCTTCCGATTTTTCTGCATTTTCCCCAGTTTTCGCAATCACTGCAGCATCGTCAATCTCAATATTTGCGGACGATGCAGTATCGACTGTCGTGCGCATGTCGTCGTCGGACGGGAAGAATCTGCGCAACGACTCGTCAAGACCGAAATATCGCACTTCCACACCATCTTCAGTATGTGCGACGTCAGCAAGTCGTGCGATGCGTGGATCCTCACGATTGAGCACTACGGTTCCGGTGGTCGCTTCGGCGGCTTTGCTCAGCAGTCGTGCGGTATTGTCGATTTCGCCGAAACGGTCGAGCTGGTCGCGCATCACGTTGAGCAGCAGGCAGTAGTCGGGTTGCACTTGTTTGACGAAATGCACCGCGTACGCTTCGTCGAGTTCCAGTACGGCGATGTCGGCGTCCAGTTTGCCGCCGAGCGAGACTTCGGCCAGCAGCGACGAGACCACGCCGCGGGTGAAATTCGATCCGGTCGGATTGGTGAATACCTTCAATCCCAACGATTCCAGCATGCTTGCCACCATGCGCGTGGTGGTGGTTTTGCCGTTCGTGCCGGATACGAGCACCACGCCAAGCGGTAGCTGCTGCAGGGTGCGTGCGAGGAATTGCGGGTCGATCCGTTCCACGATTTTGCCGGGGAACGCGCTGCCGCCGCCATGTGCCAGGCGGGAGGCCGCACGCACGGCCTTGCCGATCAACGGCGTTGCGAATGAGTTCCACGCCATGCTATACCTCCTGTTGGCTCTGGTAGTCCTGCGGCATATCTTTGAACTTGGAGTATGCGCCAAGGAACGCGAGATTGAACGTCTGCGTCGGACCGTTACGATGCTTCGCCATGATGATATCGGCCTCGCCCGGGCGATCTTCCTTGTCGTAGGCGTCCGGCCTGTGCACGAGGAACACCACGTCGGCGTCCTGTTCGATAGAACCGGATTCGCGCAAATCCGAAAGCTGCGGCTTTTTATCCTGACGCATTTCGGGGCCACGGTTCAGCTGGCTCAGCGCCACCACCGGCACTTCCAATTCCTTGGCAAGCAGCTTCAATGCACGCGAGAAATCAGACACTTCCTGCTGGCGGCTTTCCACGGCCTTGCCGGAAGTCATGAGCTGCAGGTAATCGATCACCACTAATTTCAGATCGTTCGTCTGCTTCAATCGGCGGCATTTCGCACGGATCTCCATCAAACTCATGTTCGGACTATCGTCGATGAATAATGGTGCGTTCTGCAGTTTATCCTGCAGATTATTGAGGATATTCCAACGTTCCTGCGTGATTTCTTCCGCTCGGCGCATGGCTGACAGCGGAATATTCGCTTCCGCCGAAATGATTCGTTGCGCAAGTTCGGTTTTGCTCATTTCCAAGCTGAAGATCACGGACGTCATATTGTGGTGCAGCGCCGCAGCTCGCGCGAAATCAACGCCAAGCGTGGACTTACCCATGGCCGGTCGGCCTGCAACGACGATCATCTGGCCCGGCTGCAGGCCTTGCGTCACGTCGTCGATGTCACGGAATCCGGTTGGCACGCCTTTGGAAACCTCGCCGTTTTGCAGTCGGTCGATTTGGTCGAGGGTGTCGGTGATGACGGTGCCGATCGGCGCGTAATCCTGCCTCACTTTGCCGGTCGACATTTCGTAGACTTCGGCCTGTGCCAGGTTGACGACGTCTTCGGCTTGGGATCCTTCGGCGGTGTAGCCGAGCTGTGCGATTTTGGTGCCGGCTGCGATCACATTGCGCAGGATGGCACGCTGGTGGATGATGTCGGCATAGAAGGTTGCGTTGGCTGCGGTCGGCACGGATGCGACGAGGCTGTGCAGATAGTCGGATCCCCCCACTTTTTCGAGGTCGCCGTCTTTGAGCAGCTGGTTGGCCACCAGCACCGCGTCGACGGGCTGCGATGCGGAGAACAGGTTGATGATGGCTTCGTACACGGTTTGGTTGCGCGGCTGGTAGAAGTCGGTGATGTCAATCATCTGCGAGACTTCGCCGATGGCGTCTTTGCTCATGAGCATGCCGCCGAGCACCGCCATTTCGGCGGCGTCGTCATGTGGCGGCACACGGTCGAAGATGGCGTCGCGAATAGCCGTTCCCGACGCGCCGGAAATGCTGCCATTGCCTGAAAAACCGCGGTTTTGCCCTTGATTCAGGCCATTGTTCCAAGAATTGCTCTCCGCCATGCTTCTCCAGCTCTTCGATGTGTGGTGTACCGGGAAAAACCATAATACCTGTGCCACTTCACGAATGATGTTGCGATGAGATTCTGGAGGAATCTCCGCATTGGCAGGATCGGAATCACCCGACACGCGCGAATCGGTTCGCTGTGGATAAGAAAGCCGAAAAACCCGAGTTATCCACATACTGGGGATAACTATGTGGAAAACATATCGAGTTATCCACCAAATGGGGATAACCAAGTGGACAACTTGGGGACATCTTTCGTACGGGTGCCCATTCCCCCGGTTGTGACTTGCTTAAGTGAACCGAAGGTGATATGTTCCCCACTTTTTCTTAAACGATGGGTTTCCGACGACGCGGCAGGTACCGCATCGGCAGCCATGTCGCTTTGCCGGGCATTCACTCACAGCCTACGCGGCCTCACATGTGGTAGCGGGTGGCGTTGTACATGGTTCGGACAAGGGTTTCGCGCCATTTACTCCAGCCGTACTGTTTGGAAATGGTCTCGCCGGCCGTGGCACCCAACGACGAACCGTCAGCACGAGTCAGATCGAACAGCATGTCAAGCAGCAGCGGATCATGATCAAGACGAGAAGCCAACTCGTCACCAACATTAGGATCATTCGGATTCTGACCAGTCGCAAACTCCGACAACGTAAGATGCTCACGCACCAACAACGTGACCCACCAAATAATGTCACGGTCAAAACCCATGCGCTTCAACACCATGGACGCATGACGCGCACCCTCCGCCGCATGATCGAAAACCCCCGGACGCTTACCGACATCATGCAAAATACCAGCCAACAGCAACGCCTGATAATGCCGATCATCATAACGGTTTCCACGAGGTGTTTCACGACCAAGCCGCGTAACCACCTCAACCGAATGACGGTCAATCGTATACCGATGCGCAGCCGAAGCACTCGGGCGATTACGAATCGCCAACCATTCCGGAATCAAACGACCCGGAATATCGACAAAATCAATCTCCTCCCACACCTGCAACAACGCGGGACCGCTCGCAAGCAAACGCAAGAACAGACTACGCGACTCATCATTCCACGTGCGATCATCGATCGGACACGACTTCAGATTCTGCAACGTGCCGGGCGCGATCGGCAGACCAAACTCAGCCGCAGCAACAGCAGCCCGCAACGCAAGACACGGATCGGACTTCGGATCGGCACCCGGCGCAAGCACGATCTCCTCCTCATGCTTGGCGATACCGGGCGCAATCACATCAAACGTAGGCGCCTGACGCTTACCGCCGCCACGAGGCTGGAACACCTGGAAAAACGCAAAACGAGGCTTCTCATGAGTCAACGAATGCTCAGCGCGAGAAGCCGTGGAATCAAGCGAAAACGCGATCTGGCGACCAACACGCGCAAGCAACGTCTGCAAATCATCAATCGACTTCGCCTCACGCTCGCCATTCGGCAACGTCGGATCAGCCAAACCCAACATCGCCGAAACCCTCGCCTGATAAGGAGCAAGCAACATGTTCGTGTCTTTATTGGCCACCAAATGAATGCAATCGCGCACATCCAGCAACCGTTCGACGGCATCGTCATACTGGCCGTGCGGGCGGTCGGCAAGCCAAGAAGCGGCAAGCGCGGAGACCAGCACGGAATCACGCAAACCACCGCGGGACTCCTTAATATCAGGCTGATTGCTATACGCCATACGGCCGAACTCATCCAAACGAGACTTGGCGGAGCCCAACAATTCGGGCAAGCGCTTACGGGCGGCCCTACGCCAACGCTCCAAAATGGAGACGGCCGTGGATTCGATCAGCTGCGTATCGCCCGCGATCGGCACCACATCCAGCCAACCCATCGCGGCAGGCAAATCATGGTCGGTGACCGCCTCGCACTGCACGCGGGTACGCACCGACTGGTCAAGATCAAGACCCGAATCCCAAATCGGATACCACAATTTGTTGGCAAGCTCATTGAGCTGCCGGTCAGTGAGCGCGTGAGGCTCATAAATGACCACCAAATCAAGATCGGAACTCGGTCCCACTTGGCCGCGGGCCAACGAACCCACCGCGCCAAGACCAATACCAGCTTGCGGAACGTCAAAAGAAACCGTCTGGCAGGCCTCCTGCCACAACTTCGTCAGGCAATCCATGGCCAGATCCGTACGAGCCTTACGTTTCGCCGCACCATTGCGGTACACGCCGTCGACATCCGGCTGACTCATATCCATGAAACGTTGTTTAAGACCATCAACCGCTGAAGTCATAGCAAATCCTTATGAATCTTCGCAAAAACAATCAAATCTGAGCAGATAAAAGCGAAAGCGGGGAAATCCGAAGCAGACAATCTGACGCGAAAAACGTATGAAAATCCCCGCACGGCGCGAAGCACGTACGGGGATCTGTCTATTGATAAACCGAACCTGAGCCCGGAGCCTTAATATCTATCCGAATGAATTATCAGATAGCGGCAGAGCCGGTCTCGCCGGTGCGCACGCGGGTCACCGAATCAAGCGGGGCGACCCAGACCTTGCCGTCGCCGATGGTGCCGGAGCCGGCGGACTTGACGATCACACCGACCAGAGTCTCGGCGTCGGCGTCGTCGGACAGCACCTCGATGCGAATCTTCGGAATGAGATCCACGGTGTATTCTGCGCCACGATAAACCTCGGTGTGTCCACGCTGGCGGCCGTAGCCGTTAGCCTCAGACACGGTCAGACCGTGAACACCTGCGGCAGCGAGGGCTTCCTTGACATCGTCGAGCTTATGCGGCTGAATGATAGCGGTAATGAGCTTCATCTCACTTCACCTCCTTGAGAACAGAGCTGGCGGTACCAGCAAAATCGTAAGCACGTTCGCCCTGATCGGCAAGATCGATGCCGCCGACTTCCTGGGCTTCGGTGACGCGCCAGCCAATCGTCTTCTCCAGAGCGAAGGCGATGATGCCGGTGACAACAGCGGACCAGATGATGGCGACGATGGCAACGATGAGCTGCACAACCAGCTGCTTCCAGTCGCCGCCTGCGAACAGGCCGGTACCCTCGCCGAAGAAGCCGATGAGCACAGTGCCAGTGAAACCGCCGACGCCGTGGACGCCGACAACGTCGAGAGAATCATCGTAGCCGAGCTTGAACTTCAGGCCGCAAGCGAGGCAAGTGAGCACACCGGCGATGGCGCCAAGCACGATGGCCCACAGCGGGGAAACCACATCGGCAGCCGGGGTAATGGCAACCAGGCCTGCGACGATGCCGGAAGCGGCACCCATAGCGGTGTAGTGGCCGGTACGAATCTTCTCGGTGAAGCCCCAAGAGAGCATTGCGGCGGCAGTTGCAGCGGAAGTGGAAACCCAAGCGTAGCCTGCGGTGCCGTTAGCAGCGAACGCGGAACCAGCGTTGAAGCCGAACCATCCGAACCACAGCAGGAAAGCGCCAAGCATCACGAACGGAACATTGTGCGGACGGAACGGCTGGGTGCCGAAGCCCTTGCGCTTGCCGATGATCAGCACGATCACCAGAGCGGCGACTGCAGCGTTGATGTGCACGACCGTACCACCTGCGAAATCGTGGGCGGCAGCGCCGATGGCCTGGGAGATCGCGCCGTCAGCGCTCAACAGACCGCCATTCCACACCATATGGGCGAGCGGAGCGTAATCGAAGGTAATCCACAGCGCGACGAAAATCATCCACGTGGAGTACTTGACACGTTCAGCGATAGCGCCGCAGATCAGAGCGACGGTAATCATGGCGAATGCGGACTGAAACGCCACATCGACGCTGACCGGGTAGTTGTTGGAGTTCAGCGAGGCCGACGTGAAGACACCGCCGTCGGAAACCATGGAATCCTTCAGCAGGAAGCCTGTGGCCGGATCACCGAAGACACCGCCGACCGAAGTGCCTGCGTAGGCGATGGACCAGCCCCACAGCACCCAGATCACCATTGTGACGGACAGAGCGGCCGCCTCCATAATCATCATGTTCAGCACGGCCTTTGCGCGGACCATGCCACCGTAGAAGAACGCCACACCCGGCGTCATGAGGAACACAAGGGACGCGGACGTCAAAATCCACGCGGCATTTCCAGAATCAAGCTGACCCATGTCACCCTCCTCTTTCTTTCATTTTGAGTTCACATTTCCGGCCCCATCGTATGGGGCTGACAAAACGGTATGGAACGCCGCCCGCGTTTTGAAAACGTTACGACGTGTTACAGCAAGGTAACGCCATCTCGCCATTACGTCAACCGAAAACGGCGGAATAAAGCGGCTGGCACGTTTTGTTTCAGATTGCGCACCGCTCTCAGGCCAAACCACTATCAGCCCATTTTTCAGCGTATCTACCTTATGTATGGCAGATTTGGAGGACTGACACGAGACATTTCGCCCATATATGGCACTCTCACTCGCAAAAAAGGTGCTTTCGGGGGTAAACATATACCTTCTAAGTCGACTTTCTCCAAAAGCATCTGCCATATATAAGCGAGAAACCAGCGGACGAACCGGCAAATCTGCCATATATAGGCGAGATAGGACTGGTCGGGGGTAAAAAGAAAGCCTCCCACGCGGGGAGGCTTTCTCGGGAGCGCAATCAGCTCAGGCGAGGATGCCGTCGACGAAGCCTTCCGGATCGAACGGGGCGAGATCGTCCGGGCCTTCACCGAGGCCGACAAGCTTGACGGGCACGCCAAGCTCCTTCTGCACGGAAATCACAATGCCACCCTTTGCGGAGCCGTCGAGCTTGGAGAGCACCACACCGGTAATGCCGATGGCTTCGGCGAACACCTTGGCCTGGGTCATGCCATTCTGGCCGGTGGTGGCGTCGAGCACGAGCAGCACCTCGTCGACCGGAAGGTTCTTTTCGGTAACGCGGCGGATCTTGCCGAGCTCGTCCATGAGGTTCGCCTTGTTCTGCAGGCGGCCCGCAGTGTCGATGATGAGCACGTCGGCGTTCTCTTCCTTGGCCTTGGCACTGGCCTCGAATGCGACGGACGCCGGATCGGCGCCGTCCTTGTCGGAACGCACGACCGGGACACCGACCTTGGCACCCCAAGTTTCCAACTGGTCGGCGGCCGCCGCGCGGAAGGTATCGGCAGCGCCCAACATGACCTGCTTGCCTTCGGAAACAAGCAGGCGGGAAAGCTTGCCCGCAGTGGTGGTTTTGCCCGTGCCGTTCACGCCGACCATGATGATGACGCTTGGTTTGTTCGCGTCTTCCTTATTGGCATTGAGGCGGCGATCCGTGTCAGTGCCTACGAGCTTCAACAGCTTGTCCTTCAGCGCGGCACGCACTTCGGCCGGATCGGACTGGCCTGCGATTCGGGCGTCGTTGCGCAGTTCCTCGACGAGCTGTTCGCTGGCTTCCGCACCCACGTCGGCAAGCAGAAGGGTGTCTTCGACGTCTTCCCAGTCGGCTTCGGAAAGCTGATCCTTCGCAAGAATGTTGAACAGAGCCTTGCCGAACGGATTGCCGGATTTCGACAGGCGCGCCTTAAGACGCTGCATGCGCGTGCCGGCGGATTCGGGGGTTTCATGAACCGGTTCGGGCTTGGCTTCGGTGGCTGGTGCAGGAGCTGCCGTTTCGGAAGAGGAAGCTTGAGCTGAGGACTTCTGCTGACTTTCAGCCGGAGCTTTTTCAGCTGCATCAACATTGGAATCAACGGACGGCTTCACCGTGGAAGAATCAGCCGCAGCCGACTTTGCTTCCGCGGCAAGACGGGCGTCAGCCTTGGCTTTCGCATCCTCCATGGACTTATCGACGGCGTTCTTGCGGGTCTTACCGAGCCACCAACCGCCAATCACCAGAATTGCCGCGATAACGACAACGGCGACAATCGCAATAATCACATTCGTATCCATGACTCCAGCCTAAAAAGCGCAACGGACACACCGGCTCCGCCCCGCGGACGCACCACGAATGTCCGCTTCTGCAGAATCGGACAACCAGACGTCACAAAACATGCGTTACGTGTCCGATTCGGGAGAATCGGACAAACACAAGCCCATATACGTATCACGGTTGACCGATTCTGCAGAATCGGACAACAAACCATCCGAATCCGACGTGCAGATGACCGCTTCGGGAGAAACGGACAAGTAGACAACGCCATACGCACCACAGTTGTCCGATTCACCAGAATCGGACAGACTATCCACGGGGCATGAAAAACTGGACGGCATGGCCAATACATCCAGAATGACGTCGTATCAGCGGCGCGAGCAGCTCATCGAAATCGGTCGTTCGCTGTTCGCGTCGAAGGGGTTCGAAGCAGTGAGCGTGGAGGAGATCGCCGCCACCGCGAAAGTGTCGAAACCCATTGTGTACGAGCATTTCGGAGGCAAAGAGGGCCTGTACGCTGTGGTGGTGGACCGTGAGATGCGCGCCCTTACCGACACGCTCGTCAACGCGCTCTCCGACCCACAAGCGCACCCCCGTCAAATCGTGGAACGCACGGCGCTGGCACTGCTCACCTATGTTGAGGAGAATGCTGAAGGATTCCGAGTGCTCACCCGCGATTCGCCGAAAACCGATCCGGCCAGCTCGTTCAATTCGCTTTTGGGAGACATCGCCCTGCGCGTGGAAGACATTCTCGCCGAAGCGTTCAAACGCCAGCATCTGCCGGCCAAGGGCGTGCCATACTACGCGCAGATGCTCATCGGCATGACCGTATATACCTGCCAGTATTGGGCGGACCAGCGCAAACTCAGTAAAGAGCAGATTGCCGCGCACATCGTGAATCTGGCCTGGCATGGCTTGAGCCGCATGGAAGCCAAGCCGGAACTGCGTTTCGAAAGCGACAAAGCCACAAAAGAGGCGGAAAAGCAGGAAAGGCGCGAAATCAAGGAAATCGCGAAACGCGAGCGCAAGGCCGCAAAAGAGGCACAATCACAAAACAATACGGAAAGCCCAGCCGAGCAGAACGCTGAACAGAATACCGAACAAGACGCAGCCGGAAGCCAAGGCACGCAAGCCGAACAGCAGTCGTAAAACCCAGCCGCCCCCAGTCATCGCAAGCATCGCAGCCAACGCCAACAGGCGCCAGACGCAAGAATCGAACAGTACCAGCAACAGGGGAATCGCAAGCATCGCACAAGCCAACAAGCATCGACGAAAACTTACAAATTGTCAACAACGGTACCCTTAAGGGAAATTTCAGGTGCAGATTGCGCTATTCAGGGTGCCTATTGCGTACAAACCGTTCCCCTGAAGCGAACAAGGTGCTACGTTAGTTTCGTTACGCAGTGACCACGCGCCGCGCGCGGCAGGTCACCTCGTCCTACCAAGGAAGACTATGCAGGAGAAGAAGACGCTCACCTTCGTGGTGCCCGCGTACAACATGACCGAATATTTGGAACGATGCGTCATGTCGTTAATCGCAGCGAAGCGCAACGACGACATCGAAGTGCTGATCGTGGATGACGGCTCGTCCGACGGCACGCTGGAAATGGCACAGAAATTCGAAGCCCGCTATCCAGGCATCGTGCGCGCCATCCACCAAGAGAACAAGGGGCATGGCGGAGCCGTCAACACCGGCATCGCGGCGGCAAGCGGCATGTACGTGAAGGTTGTTGACGCCGACGATTGGGTTGGCCCCGAATCGCTCGAACAGGTCATGGCCGTGCTGCGCGAAGAGGCCGATTCCACCGAGCCGATCGACATGCTCGTCACTAATTATGTGTATGACAAGGTTGGCAAACGCAACAAGCATGTGGTGAACTTCCGCCATGCCATGAAGGCCGGCGAGCGCCTGACCTGGAACGATCTTGGGCATTTCGGCTTGGCTGAATACATTCTCATGCACGCGCTGACGTACCGCACCGCCGTGGTGCGAGAGTCCGGCATGCAGCTGCCGGAGCACACGTTCTACGTGGACTTCATTTACGCGTATCAGCCGTTCCCGTGGGTGAAGACCATGAAGTATTTGGATACGCCGTTCTACCACTATTTCATCGGTCGCGACGGCCAGAGCGTGCAGACCGACGTGATGATCCGCCGCGTCGACCAGCTGCGCCTCGTCAACCAGTGCATGGTGCGTGCAACTCCGGAACGCGGCACGGTGCCGGACGGCCTGTACCGTTATATGATCCACTTCCTGGCGATTGAAAGTTCCGTGGCAAGTGTGTTCATGATTTTGTCTCGCGATCCGGAAAATTATGAGAAGAAAAAGGATATGTGGGACGACATTAAGGCGTACTCCCCCACTATTTACAAGGATGTGCGCAAGAAGGCCATGTCTCGTGCGTTGAATTTGCGCGGGTCGATCGGTCGTTTCGTGATTCGCAAGGGGTATTTCGTGGCGGAACACGTCGTCGGGTTCAACTGATCGCGATTTCCGACGATTTGATGGTCAATCGACGGTCTAGATAGCACTATCTGCCTTATATATGGCAGATGCCCTTGATAGCAAGGTGACTTAGAGAGTATATTTTACCCCCGAAATCGCCTTGCCTACAAGCACGAGTGCCATATATATATAAACGAAATGCCTCGTGTCAGCTCTTGAAATCTGCCATATATAAGCGAGATATGGGCAAAAACTGACGTACGAGGATGCGGATGCAGCCGTGAGGCTGTTGGGAGCAGCACTGACGCTTCCAACAGCCTGCGTTCATGCGGAATGCTCCGAGCGCGGAAACTTGGCCCATTGGGACGGGTTTTGCCGAATTTCGGGGCTTTATGCTTAGTTCCAGCGGTCGGACATGGCGAAACTGTTGTGCATGAGATTGCTGGACGTGTAGAGCACGTCGTTGAGCAGTTTCGTAACGTGAGTGCGCAAATATTCCGCCATTTCTTCGTTGGACTGCTGCAGTTTTGCGATAATTGCAATACTTGCGTTTTCCGTAATCTCCGCGGCCCTGCATGCTCCTGCGATTCGGACACGCTCTTTTGTGCAGCAATCTCACGCAATTCGGCATCAGTACGTTCCACCAGACGATGGCCGTAAGCGCGGGCCGATTCCGCAAATCCTTCGATCGCATTGCTGGTTTCGTAGAAATGCGCGTCGGCGAGCGCGGCGATCAAACGGTTCGCCCAGTACAGGTTGCCGGTCGAGACTTCCGGCGTGGTGTCACGCAGGTAGGCGGGCGTATCGTCGACGTTCGCATAGAACGGCGTGGCCGCGGTGAAGGGGCCGGAACCGTATGAGATCCACATGATCGAACGGCTTGCCTCCGGCGCGTACGGACGAATCTGCATGGCCACCATATGCCCGGTGCGGTTGATGCCGATCGGACGGTAGCGATGGCGGCTTTCCGGCGTCCCGAGCGTACCGTACGGATCGTAAGGGGTCCCCTCGAAGTGTGCACTCATCAGGAAGTCGACGTCTTCGAGCGTCACAGCGTTCTCAGGCACACGACACCACGGAATATCGTCGGATGCGGGCGTGTAGCGGGCGGCCGGCGAATCCCAGTCCTCGCTTGGATTGAGGTGGCGCTGCATATACCAGGCACGTGGCGTGTTGTAGATGCGGTCTTTGGTGGTGGCGGTGCCGAAAGCCGTGCGCGGATTGAAATGGTTGTGACCCAGCGCCGCGCCGCTACTGCTATTGCCACCGCCGTTCATGCTGGCGTTTCCGAAAACGCTCGTCGACTGGAATCCGAAGCCGCTACTCGCACCCGCGCTCATAGTGCGGTCAAGGTGGTGCGCGTCCATGAATTCGCGCAGATCGGCACTGCACATGAACTCGCGTTGGGTGCTGAAGGCGTCGTCGAAGTCGAAATCGTCGATGCCGAGCTGGTTGGGGATGGTCGCATAGCAGTCGTCCGGCACGCGGCGGGCGATCCAATGGTGCCCGCCGATTGTTTCGACGTACCAGATTTCGTTTACGTCGGAAATGATGATGCCGTTCGATTCGTAGGTGCCGTATGTTTCAAGCAGTTCGGCGAGACGTGCGACGCCTTCGCGCGCCGTGGTTACGTAAGGCAGCACGAGGGTGATGATGTCTTCTTCTCCGATTCCGCCCGGGACTTCGGGGGTGCTAGTGGCTTCGTTCGCCGGTTGCAGTTCAACGAGTGGATCAGCGGCTAGCACGCGCTCGTTGACTGCGATGGTTTCAGTGGCGCTCATCGCCACATTGTGCTCGTTGACGCCCGCTTCCGCGAGAATTCCGCGATTCGGCAGCACGTTCGGCACAATGCTGTATCGGCATGGATTGTCGGGAAGGTCGATTTCGACATGACTGAGCACACTGCGGTAATGTCTCGGCTGGTCTTGCGGTGCGACCGCAATGAATTTCTTGGGGTCGTAACGGCCGGAACCGGAATCATCGTCGCGTGCGATGATGGTGGAGCCGTCGTAGCTGGCTTTCTTTCCTACAAGAATCGTGGTACATGACATGCGTTCCACTGTACGAGCAGATATGCAGAAATGACGCTGCGATTCGCGAGAATTCGATGATGATTCGGCGATGACTTGGTGATAATCCACGTTTTTTGTTACTTACAGCTGATTCGTGTGGCGTTTTGCGTAAATATGCTGTATACTGTCTCCTTGTTGCCCCTCTAGCTCAACGGTTAGAGCAGCGTCCTTTTAAGTCGTGGGTTGTGGGTTCGAATCCCACGGGGGGCACATGCGAAACCCTTGGAAACATTAGATTCCAAGGGTTTTTCAATTCCCGCGATTTTTTGGCTCCAGACGCAATTAGTCGCACTCACATTGTTCGCACCCCAAACACGGATTGTCACATCATCATCCGCGCCGGTAAACACCCTGCCGTCGCCATCATCGGATTCCTCACCCTTACAGGCAAGACGCCTTGCCGGGATGGCGCCTTGCCGATTCCAAAAGGCTTCCGCCAATACAGCGGCAATAGGAAAGTGGGAAATCGAGAAAAGATTGCAATTCCAACGAACACGCCCTAGACTCTTAAAAAGTCGCTAGGGGGCAGCTATCATGGTCCTTCGGAATTCTTATGAGGGGGAACTCCACGCATTCAGGGCGGTATTTCGAAGGCATCGCTTTGGGGCAACTAGTTACGTAACTAAGAAAGGGTTTCCCCAAATGTCTTTTAGCAAAAAGATTATTGCGGGCGTTGCAGCTGTAGCGACTCTGGCTGCCTTGGCACCGGCAGTCGCGATGGCTAATACTGCCCAGAATCAGAATTCTGCAACTTTCGCTCAAGCTGAAGAAGAATACGCCACGGTGACGTTCTACACCGCTGACGGACACAGCATCCAGGGAGTCACCTGGCAGAAAGGCACCGCCTTCTCCCAGTACGCACTCGGCATCCAGGCACCGACCATCGAGGGCAAGACCTTCACCGGCTGGGCTTACTCCGAGGGCACCATGCTCAAGGACACCGATCAGGTGTTCGCGGACATCGCCGTATACGCGACGTACGCGGATACCCCGACACAGGATGACAACACCCAGTACACCGTCTCCTTCTACGCAGGCGCCGACCAGCTCATCCAGACCGTCAGCTACTACGCCAAGGACAAGGCAAAGTTCTCCCAGTACGCACTCGGCATCCAGGCACCGGCCGTCGAAGGCAAGACCTTCACCGGCTGGGGCTTCGCCTCCAACGACGGCAACGTCGCAGTCAACCCGGACGCAGAAGTGACCGGCAACTGGGCCGTCTACCCGATGTACAAGGACACTCCGACTTCGGAAGATAAGACTCTGAACACGGTCTCCTTCTACAACACCAAGAACGAGCTGATCCAGACCGTCAGCTACTACGCCAAGGACAAGGTCAAGTTCTCCACCTACGCCGCAGGCATCCAGGCACCGGCCGTCGAGGGCAAGATCTTCACCGGCTGGGGCTTCGCCTCCAACGACGGCGACGTCGCAGTCGACCCGGACGCAGAAGTGACCGGCAACTGGGCAGTGTACGCCATGTACAAGGACGCTCCGACCGAGGATGACACCACCCAGAACGTGGTCTCCTTCTACGCAGGCACCGACAAGCTCATCCAGACCGTCGGCTACTACGCCAAGGACCACGTCAAGTTCTCCACCTACGCCGCAGGCATCCAGGCACCGGCCGTCGAGGGCAAGATCTTCACCGGCTGGGGCTTCGCCTCCAACGACGGCGACGTTCCGGTCGATCCAGACATGGTCGTGACCGGCAACTGGGCCGTGTACGCCATGTACAAGGACGCTCCGACCGACGACTCCAAGAAGGATGACAGCAAGCCGGCCGACACCACCAAGAAGAATGACACCAAGGGCAACACCAAGAAGACCGTTGCCCAGAAGATCAAGAAGGCCGTTCTCGGCAACACCGGCGCTACCGTTGGTGGCGTTGCGGTGTTCGCCGTGATCGCCCTGCTCGGCTTCGCCGGCATCACCGTGCTCCGCAAGCGCGCCTGAGTCTAACTCAGTCAAGGTGGCATTCGCCTGAAAGCGATTAATTTGGCTCCGTGCAACGACTTCTCCTGGAGTACTTGCGCGGAGCCAAATTGCCGTATTTAATGGCACGTTATGGCTTCATTGAACACACCCTGCAATAAGGTCGCCGACATAGCTAGGGGTGTATAAGATAAGACTTGGCTGGCTGCCGGCGAGGGCTATACCTCAAACGCAGTTGATAGGTGAGGAAGAGCCTTCGAAAACACTTCTTCACCCTGATGCGCTGCCCTAGCCAGCGACCAACCATCCACCCCTGGGAATCGTACGATTTCCAGGGGTTTCCTGTATTCAGCGGAAAACCGCCGAACCTCAGCATACCGTAGAGCCAATTCCCGCGAATATGCTCACAGCCCCCTCAGAATTTCCTGTCAGCCCAACAGTCCTTAAGACAGTAGGCAAATCGGAATCATCAAGGTTGTTCAACACGCCCACGCAAATTCGCGCTACGCATACTCATCATTTTAGGGGGGGGGTGACAACTGAGGTCATTTGCGGTATATTACCGGTGTTTTACATATGAATAAACAGTTTTCGCCGTGCCATCAGTCAGGCATTGACGTCACCAAGCCACCCCTATATACAACCCTCTCCATAAAACACGCACGACATGCGCGCGGACGTGAATTCCGTGGTTTGGGGTACACTAGACATATTCGAACAAACGTTCGTATTTTGGGGAATTCTGGGGAATTCCCCACTATATACAGTGAGGAAACTCACGACACACCACTACCTGTAGTGTGTATGCTAGATAGTGGCTTGCGTAAGCGAGCATAACCGAAGAACGTGGCCGACACGGCTTTCGCAAACGACGGAAGCCATTTTTGCATAGGGAGGAAATCGAATGACCGTGACCGTCTTCACCAATCCGAGCAACCCGCAATGCGAAGCCACCGAACAAGAGCTCGCAAAGCTGGGCGTGCGTTACGACACCGTTGATCTGACGAAGAACCCGTCCACCTTCGAACAGATCAAAAACGCTGGCTTCAAGCAGATTCCGGTCGTCATCTCACCGAACTCCTCATGGAGTGGACATAGGCCGGATCTCATCCGCCAGCTCGCGCAAAGCTTCGCCGCCTAAGCGCGTAGAAGTCGCAGGGCACCGAGTCCACAAAGGCAGTGCGGGCACAGGTCACATGCAGCCGTGCACGGCGCAACCAATAGCGGACGCACCATACACGTTCTTCCACAAAGCTTCGCCATCTAGCCCATAAAGCAGTCATCCATAAAACAGTCAGACACTACATGCGGCTGGCCGTGGACGGGTCGAGCGTCATGGTCTGGAACCGATTGGCCATGAAGTCGTCGTCAAAATACGTGGCGAAGAATTGCGAAACGGGCGAATCCTGCGCAATACCCGCCATACGCGAATACCAGGAATCCAGCGCCATCAACGTCATCACGCCGTCAACGAAAATCAGCGCGAAACACACCGCCGTCAACGTATAGCGAATCTTCCACGGAATACGCTGAATCATCGCAAGCAAATGCGGCAGAATCAGCTTCACCCACACCAAGCCGAGTATTCCCCAGAAAAACATGTATTTGCCGGATGTGCGCCCATCAATCGACAGCCATTGACCCGTGTAATCCCACGCGCGAATACCGAACGCAACCTCCATGAACCAGCTGGTGAAATATTCGAACGCGCCGCCAATCACCGCGCTGGCACAGAAGATCAGCATCCAATTCGACCGCCACAAGTGGTTGAGCAATACCGTCAGGATCACCGCGCCAAAGCCGTAGATCGGCGAGAACGGCCCCCACAAAAATCCGGCGCGATCCTGCCATTCGCCGAACAGCACATAGTGGTATAGCGTCTCCACTACCAGACCGAACACGCATCCGACCACAAACAGCCAAAACAGGTTGAAGAAATCAAGCGAAATATAGCCCTTGCCGGTCAGATCACGGCCGGCCATACCCTTCGAAACAGCCGTCTCATACTCGCTGCGCGCATCCAAAACGACGAAGCGCGAACTGCAAAACGTCGCTCCTCGCGCAGCGACGGATCAGCCGTGATATGCAACGCAACCAATACAAGCAGCTGCACGGTCGGACTGATCAGATTCACACCCAAACCCTGCAACGACAACGACAATAGGCCTTCCGCAAGCGTGAGCGGAATCATCAGATACGTCCATTGCGCGATATGCCGACGCTTGTTGAGAATCAGCAGCATGCCGAAAATCGCAAGGCATGCGGTGGAGACCAGCAGCACTGCAGCATGAATAACCGACAGAATAGTGGTGAGATTCAGCGCGCCAAACGCCAGTTTGCCGGAAAGCGCGGCGTGGATTGCATACAGGCAGGAAATCACGATGATCGGCAACGTCACCACGCCTTCGATCAACATGACGATGCCGTAAATACGTGCAATCAGCGGCAGCCTGCGGTCAGCAGGATTGCCATCATCTTCCGCCGATTGCGATTGCGCAATGATGCCGGCCTCTTCGATTGCTGCGATTTCGGTTTCGTCGGCGATGGCCTCGCTCACATCTTCAATCTTGCTCATGCTTGTTCGTCCTTCCCAGAACAACGCTACCAAAACCCGATCGCAGTGCGCTACACGAGATGATTGTTTGCGCGCAACGCGCACAACCTGCGATTTCTGCCTGCGCAAGTCACATGTCATCCCGCAATCACAAGATGCGCAGACAGCAGACTCGACTTGCGCAGACACAGAAGGCAAGTTGCGCGGTCTCCAACAGCAAGATTCACAGTCCTGCCGCGGTTTGTCGTGTTTATTTCAGTCATGGACGGAGCGCATTTACGCCTGTGCCCAAATTTGTCCGAGAGCGGGTATTACGATACGGGAGCGTAGCGCTACGAATAACGTATCGCTACGCGCGAACACGGTCGAACATCCATTGGACTGGGGAGACAATGCGCAACGTACTGCAGATTCTGTGTCGTGACCTCAAACGACTCGTCACCGTACCTGCCGCCTGGGTCATCATGATCGGTATAACCATCATTCCGCCGCTGTACGCATGGTTCAACATCTACGGATTCTGGAATCCGTATGGCAATACCCAAGGCATCAAAGTTGCCGTGGCCAACGTCGACAAAGGCACCGACAACGCCCTGCTCGGCAAAATGAACCTCGGCGACCAGATCGAAGACACGCTGAAAGACAACGACCAGCTTGGCTGGGAATTCATGGGCAAGGCCGAAGCGATGGAAGCGGTACAGTCCGGCGACTGCTATGCGGCGATCATCATCCCCTCCGATTTCAGCGAGGATCTCGCCAACGTCGTGACCGACAGCAAGAACCGGCCGACGCTGGAATACTATGTCAACGAAAAATCGAGCCCGATCTCCCCGAAAATCACCGACCAAGGCGCGACCACCGTCGACCGTACCGTCAACAATACCTTCGTCTCCACCGTCAGCGAAGTGCTCACTAAAGCCGTGAACTCCGCGAATGACACCATCAACGGCAAAACCAACTCCTTCGTCAACGAAACCACAGCAGAACTCGACAAAACCCAGAAGAACGTAAGCCTCATCCGCTCCACCATCGAAGATCTTGACGCACAGCTCGCCAACGTGCCGCAACAAACGCAATCCGCCCGTCAGGCAATGAACGACGTGCAGCTGGCCGCAGCAAGCGCGGGCAAGGGCCTGGCGAACACCGCCACCGCCATCGGCACCGCACAAAACGGCCTCAATACCTTCACGTCCAACGCCAACACCGCTTTGGAAAACGGTTCCGGCCTGATTTCGCAGGCCGCCAGCGACACCACCACCAGCATCAACAAGGTGACCACGGCCGTCTCGTCCGCAAGCGGCACCGCACAGCAGGCCGTCAGCAACATGCAAAGCGTGACCGACAGCAACGCCCGGCTCATCGAGAAGCTCAAGAACGTCAGCGACAACGCACAGTACCAAGACATCATCAAGAAGCTCGAAGACACCAACAACACGGCCGCTGGCACGCTCAACGACCTCAAAACGTTGAGCGAGAACACGCAATCCACGTCCGACAGCGTGTCCAAACTCGCCACCGACTTCAACACCAGCACGCAAAATTCGCTGAAAAGCATGGGAGATGCCCGCAACACGTTGAATTCCGGTGCGCTCCCCCAGCTCAACTCCGGTCTGAGCTCGCTCGCCATGACCGCCGGCACACTGTCCGGCACCGTAACCAGCCAGACCACCGTGGTCAACCAGACCTCCGCCGTGCTCGACCAACTCGACCAGGTGGCGAACGACACCCGCACCACGCTGCAGAACACCGACAAGCAGCTCGAGCAGGTGGAGAACAAGCTCATCACCGTCAGCACCGACCTGAAAGCGCTCGGCAGCGTTGACATGCTGAAAAGCCTGACCGGCGACAGCTCCCTCAACACGGAGAAAATCGCCTCGTTCATGCAGTCCCCCACGGTGATCGACACGAAAAACGTGTATCCGATGAACTCCTACGGTTCCGGTATGGCTCCGCTCATGACCAACCTGGCCCTGTGGGTGGGCGCGTTCGCCTTCGTGGTGATCTTCAAGGTGGAGGTCGACGATGAAGGCCTCGAAGACCTCGACTTGACCACTTCCGAAAAATATTTCGCCCGCTACATGCTGCTCGGCATCATGGGCGCCATCCAAGGCGCGATCACCACCATCGGCAACCTCATCATCGGCGTGCAGACGGTGAACGCGCCGCTGTACATACTTACCGGCGTCATCACGTCGCTGGTGTATCTGAGCATCACCTTCGCGCTGTCGACCACGTTCATGCATATCGGCAAGGGATTGTGCGTCGCGTTGATCATCGTGCAGATTCCGGGCGCTTCCGGCCTGTATCCGATTGAGATGATGCCGAAATTCTTCCGCATGGTCTACCCGTTCGTACCATTCAGTTATTCGATTGACGCGTTCCGCGAGACGATTGCCGGCTTCTACGACGGGCATTGGCTCAAGTCGATTGGCGCGCTGCTGCTGTTCGCCGTGGCCGCGTTCTTCATCGGACTTGCGATTCGCCCGCTGCTGGTCAATCTCAACCGCCTGTTCGCCCGTCAGATCAAGGAAAGCGACATGATCATCGGCGAGGAAGTGCAGCTTCCGGAACGCGGCTACAACGTGTCCCAAGCCATTCAGGTGCTTGCCGACAAGGGCGGCTACCGTGAGGCGATCGAGGAACGTGCGAGCCGTTTCGCTGAACTGTATCCGAAGTTCAAGCGTGGCGCGCTGGTTGCCGGTTTCATTGTGCCGGTGATTCTGGTGCTGATCTTCTCCTTCACCAACGGCGAGAAGATCGTGGTGCTTGCCACCTGGATCATCTGGGTGCTGCTCATCATCGGATTCCTGATGGTCATCGAATATATGCGTTTCAGCCTGCAACGCCAGGTGGAACTCGGCAGCCTCAGCGACGAAGCGATTCGCGAACAACTGGTGGAACGCCAAGCTGCAAGGCTGCGCCGCAAGAAGCGTGCGCAACAAATCAGGCGAGACAAGCTGATGCGCAAGGCACAACGAAGAAAACACGAAACCAAACAGGCGATCGCCAACGTCGCAGACACCAGCCAAGCCGATGCCGACGGCATCGCAACACTGGTACAGGTCATGAACGCGACCGGCAACACCGGCACAGCGAGCAACACCAATCCCAACGGTAACAGCGAAAGGAGCAACGCATGAAAAACATCTGGAAACTGTTCGTCGGCGACGTTCGACGCCTGACCAGCAACATCGTCTCCATCATCATCGTTACCGGACTGGTGGTGATTCCAGGCCTGTTCTCTTGGTTCAACATCAGCGCAAGCTGGGATCCGTTCGCCAACACCGGCAATCTGAAATTCGCCGTCGCCAACGACGATGAAGGCTACAAGTCCGATCTCATTCCCGTGAAGATCAGTATCGGCGACCAGGTGGTCAACACCTTGCGCGCCAACGACCAGATGGACTGGACCTTCACCACCAAAAAAGAGGCCATCGACGGCACCAAATCCGGCAAATACTATGCAGCAGTGGTGATTCCGAAGGATTTCAGCACCCGCATGATGACGTTCTTCACCGCGGACGGCGACCATGCCACGCTCACCTACTACAACAACGAGAAGAAGAACGCACTCGCTCCGAAGATCACCGGCCAGGGAGCCGACACCGTGGCAGCACAGATCAACGAAATGTTCTCCGCAACGTTGACGAGCACCGCGCTCAACATCGCCTCGCAGCTGGCCGATGAGCTTGACAAACCGAAATCGCAGGCCACGCTTACCAACTTCAGCAACAATATGAACAACTTCGCGAATACGCTGAACGACACGTCGTCCGCGTTGACCACGTTCAGCTCGCTGACGTTGAGCGCGCAGAACCTGCTCGACAGTTCCAACAGCCTGCTTTCCAACGTGAGCGGCAGCGCGAAGAACGCCGTCAACGAGCTCAAACAGTCGAAGAACGGCATCAACGATCTGACCGGAGCCGTCAAAACCAGCACGAATGCGCTCAGCACCGCGTTGAGCAGCTCGTCGAACAGCTTCGGCGCTGTCTCCACCGATATTGACAGCGTATTCAACAATGCGGGCACCCAAGCCGGCAATACGGCCACCGCCCTGCGCAATCAGGCTGCGAACGTATCCAAGCAGGCGCAAGGCTATCAGAACATCTACGATGCCCTCGACGAGCTCAGCAACAACAATCTGGTGCCGGAAGTCGCGAAAATCGCCATCAATCATCTCAAAACCAACGTGGGCGCGACCATTACGCAACTCAACGATCTAGCGAACTCACTCAACACCAGCGCCGACAATATCGACGCGAAAGTGAGCGACACCACAGCCGACCGCGAGCGCGTGAGCCAGCTTGCCCAGCAGGCGAAGGCCTCCATCGACGGCATCAAAACCGATTTCGACAGCCAGCTCAAGCCGCAGCTCAACGATATTTCCGATTCGATCAGCAGCACGGCCACCGCATTGAGCAGCACGGCCGCCGATCTGAAGGGCGCGTTGGGAGATCTCAACAGCACCACGAAGTCGGCAGGCAAGCAGCTGACCAATATTCGCACGGTGCTTGATTCCACCGCCGAAAGCCTGAACAAAGCGAGCACCGCGCTGTCTTCGTTCAATGGCACGCTTTCCGACGCGCTGAACAGCGGCAATATGGACACCGTCAAGGAAGTGCTCGGCAACAACACCGATTCGCTGGCGGCGGCTCTTGCAGCTCCCGTCCAGGTGAAGCGCACGGCTGTGTTCCCTGTGGAGAATTTCGGCTCGCAACTGGCGCCGTTCTACACGATTCTGCCGTTGTTCGTGGGATCGCTGCTTATGGCCGTAACACTCAAGACCACAGTGTCGCGCAAGAATCGTGAGGAGCTCGACAATCCGAAGCCGCATCAGCTGTTCCTCGGCCATTATGGCGTGTTCGGTGTGATCGCACTGTTGCAGAGCACGTTCTCGCTGGGCGGCGGCCTGCTGTTCCTGCACATTCAGGCGGTGCACCCGTGGCTGTTCATGTTGACCGGCTGGGTGGCCTCCCTCGTGTTCTCGTTCTTCACCTACACGATGGTGGCGAGTTTCGGCAACGTGGGCAAGGCCATTGGCGTGCTGACGCTGGTGTTGCAGATTTCCGGCGCGAACGGCGCGTATCCGCTTGCCGTGCTGCCGAAGATCATCAGCGATATCAGCCCGTTCCTGCCGGCCACGCATGCGATTACGGCATTGCGTGCGGCCATTGCCGGTATTTACAACAATGATTATTGGCATGCGATCGGTTCGCTGTTGCGGTTCCTGATTCCGCTGCTGCTGATTGGCTTGCTGCTGCGTATTCCGCTGGTCAAATTCAATAAGTGGTATGTGGCAAAGGTGGAAAGCACCAAGGTGATTTCATGATTACCGGAGTGCATGAGGCGGTTTCCGAAGCCGTTTCCGATGTGGTTTCCGACGCGGTCAGTGACGTACATGCGGCTGTTCGCAAGGCGCAGAGCCGCCGCGAGCAGCTTCGTGAGCAGACCGATCATAAGATTATGAAGGCCACGCTTGCGATTGTGATTTCCGATGGCGTCGGCGCGGTGACCATTGAAGAGGTCGCTCGTCGTTCCGGTGTTGCGAAAACCACGATTTACCGTCGCTATAAGAATGCGGATGATCTGTTGCGCCGCGTGCAGTTGGAAGTTGCGGGATTGCCGGATTTCAGCGATGTCGAGTTGTCGAAAAACGGTCTGCTGACGATACTGCAACGCATTCAGGGCTGTTTTTTCGACAGTGAGCTTGGTTTGAAAGCCGTCGGTGTGGTGCTTTCTTCCGATAATCCTTCGTTGAATGCGATTGCGGATCAGGTGCTCGTTCCCGCGGAGAAGCGTTTTTCTGAGTTTGTTGAGCGCGGCATGAAGGCCGGAGTGTTCCGTAATGGATTGGATCCGCAATTCCTGTTCAGCACGATACTCGGCTCCATGCTCGCCTGTAAGGCGTTGCATGGCGACGCGAGTATTCCTTGGCCTGAGAACATGACGGCTGTTCTGTGGCCCGTTATGGCCGCCTGAAAGGCATTGCAGAGCAGAGTTGCACGTAGTAGTATCTGAAACTCATGAGCGTCCCCGCTACGGCCTTTAATCACTCTTTGGGTGAGGCTGTAGCTGAGGCGCTCATTGTACGTTTGCAGACTTTTCGCCGCTACTGGACCTACTGGATCGACGCTTCCTGACGGGCCACGTCCAACGCCTTGTTGAACGCTTCCGACGTCCAGCTGGCACCGGCCACCTTGTCTACCTTGAGGTCTTTGAGCGGCTTGCCGTCCACCACGCCGTTGATGGCTTCGGCGAACGCATTCTGGTGCTTTTTGGAGATGGACGTGAACGGATGCCCGATAACCTCCACATTGGTGACGGTCTGATCTTTGACCGTCACATGCACGTCGATGGTGTCTTCGCCCACCGGCCCGTACTGGCCGTTGATCGAGTAGGTACCGTCGGCATAGTTGCCGGTGTCTTGCTTGTCGGATGTAGTGCTGTTCGGATCGTCGGCATGGTTTTTGTCGTCCGAATCCGCAGAATCGCCGGAGTCGGTGGCGCTACCGCTGTTCTTCGAATTTTCTTCCTGCGATTGCACGCTTTCGCCGGAATTTCCGGCATATTCATCGTCCATCGGTGTCGCCGTGGGTTCGCCGCATGCCGACAGCAGCGCAAGGCTTGCCGCAGACAGTGCGATCACTTTGATCGCATTCGATGATTCGTTGCTCATGTTCGCTCCGTACGATTCGTCAGTGCTATGGCTTGGATTGTTCGGCTGATTTCAGCTTATTCCTCACCGCCGGTTTTCGCGGCTTTGGTCGGATCGGCGAAGCTGATGGCCGTCTCGCCGTTCTGTGCGCCTTCCGTAGTGGAACCGGTGTATGCCGGCTTGCCACCCGCCTGCTCATAGACCTTCCGTGCGGCCTCATCATTCCACTTCTCACCGACGAGCACGCCATGGTTGAGCATGATCTCGCGCTGGGCGCAGGATGCGACGAGCGCATCATGGGTCACAACGATGATGGTAGTGCCCTGCTCGTGCAGCTGACGGAACAGGTCAAGCACGATTTTCTCGTTCTTCTCATCCAAATTGCCGGTCGGTTCGTCCGCAAGAATCAGTTTCGGACAGTTGATGAGCGCACGTGCGATGCACACACGCTGCTGTTCGCCGCCGGAAAGCTGGCCGGGCAGATGGTGGGCACGCTCCTTCAGACCGACGCGTTCCAATGCTTCCAACGCCTGTTGCTCGTTGACTACGGAATGGTAGTACTGTGCCACCATCACGTTTTCCACAGCCGTCAGATGCGGTACCAGATAGAACTTCTGGAACACCAATCCGATCATGTTCTTGCGCACGTCGGCAAGCTGCTTGGCGTTCAAATCCTCCAACTTGCGGCCTTCCAGCATGACGGAACCCTTTGAAGGCGTGTCCATGCAGCCAATCATGTTCATCAGCGTGGTTTTGCCGGAACCCGACGAACCGACAATCGCAAGCCATTCACCTTGCGGAACGGTCAAAGTCAAATCGTCGACGGCACGCAAATCGCCGTAAATCTTGGAAATATGATCCAATTCAAGCAACGTATTCAACGTATGTTCGGAACTCATGATTATTCCTCCCTCAAAACGATGGCGGGGTCGATACGGGTTGCGCGGCGAACCGGCGGGATGGATGCGATGACGGCGATGAGCACGCTCAACAGCAGCGAAGCGACGCCCAACAGCCAGTTGAAGCCAATGGCACGTTCGAATACGGACACGCACAGCACGCGGGCCAGCAGGTAGCCGATGGCAGTGCCGATCAGGCCGCCAATCAGTCCGTAGATGGCGGATTCCACATAGAATTCGATGCCGATGGCGCGCGAGGATGCGCCTAACGCCTTGCGCAAGCCAATTTCGTTGCGTCGCTGAGACACGATGGAACTGATGGTGGTGCCCACGCCCACAAACGTCAGCACGAGCACGACCAGCGACACGATCCAGAACAGGGTTTGCAGCATGGCGATGATACGAGTGTCGGATGAGGTGATTTTGGTGACGGTCTGCGCTTTCACGCCGGTTGACGGATTCGCATTGATCGATTTGACGACATCGTTGAGTTCGCTGCCTACCGCATTGACGGAATATTCGATCACGTCCGCGCCACGCTTGGAACCGGCCAGTTTGGCCACGTCAGCGTTGACCGCGTAGACGATTTCGTCTTCGCTGCCGCCCGTATCGACGATGCCTCCGACACGGAATTCAGTGCCGGTGTTCTCCATAATGTCGGACGAAACGCGGCCGTTTTCTTTGGCTTGCGCTTCGGTTTGGCTAAGAGCGCCGGAATCCTGCGCATCGTCGGATGCGCGGTAGCCGATGGTTATGGTCGAACCGATGGAGACACCGAGCGCGTCTGCCACGTCACGGCCGAGCATCACGTTGCCTTCGCTAGGCCAATCGCCAGTCACGTTCCAATGATGGTTGAGCGCCTTCACGTCTTTGGTTGTGATGCCAGCCAGCGTGTATGGCGCAGAATTGATGCGCACGCTTTCATACCGGTAAGCGGCGGAACGGGCGCTGTACGAGCCTTTCACCATCTGGTTCAACGCTTTGACGGTATCGGTGTCGATGCCGTGGGACTTTTCGGCTGATTCGGACGGCGTGACGATAAGATTCGCACCATACGCACGCATTTCCTCGTTCATCTGCTGTGGAACGGCAATACACGTCGCCGCAAGGCAGAACAGCGTGGCAGCGCCCACCATGGAGGCGATCACGGCCATAACGGCCCGCGAACGACGGCGGAACACCGCACCCCACAGCATGGTGAAGAACATCTTGCGATTAGTCATCTCATGCCCCTTACGGACTGTCTTGAACTCACCTACCATGCAACACCTCCGCAGACGAACAGCACAGTGTGCCGTTCGTGACCGAGGCCGCAGCCGCGGCCGAGTTTACGGAACTCAAGTTGACATCAGCGGCCATGCAACACCTCCGGGACGAACAGCACAGTGCGCTGTTCGTGACCGAGGCCGCAGCCGCGGCCGAGTTTACGGAACCCAAGTTGAAATCAACGGCCATGCAAGACCTCCGCAGGTTTGAGTCCCAGAATCGAACGGATCGACGAGAACGAGGCGATCAGCACGGTAAGCGTCAGCAGCACAAACACCAGCACAAACACCATCGGACGCATCGTAATGCCGGAACCGAATACCACATGTCCCACAATCTGCGCAACACCGGAACCCAACAGCGCACCGACAATCGCACCAACCAACGAAATCACAGCCGTCTCAGCGAGCATCAGGCGAGAAACCGCACCATCGGTGGCACCAATCGCCTTCAGCAACGCCAATTCTGAACCGCGCTCACCAATCGAGGCGGCCATCAGATTCGCCACCGCGATAGCGGCCGCAACCAGCGAAAGCACGGTCATCAGCACCATCACCGCCTGCGTTTTCTGCAGCACATCGCCCTGCAATGCGGCCACCTGACGCACCTGCTTGGCTACGGAACCGGGAATGACCTCTTCGATCTGATAGGCGATGGACGAAGGGTACGCGGTGCAATACCATGTTTCCCACTCATCTTGCGTGAGCGCATTCGGATTCTTCGACGCCTTACGCGCCAAATCATTGTCTGGCGTGGTCAGAGCCTTGACTTCGATCTTGTCGATGGAATCAGGCAGATTCGCAAGCACCTGCGCGGTGGATGACGGAATGTACATCGCATTGTTGTCGCTATCGCCGGAATCGTAAATGCCGGTGATGGTGATCCGCTGCTTGTTGCGGCTGCCGTCGGCGGTGGTTTTGTAGAGGGTTACGGTATCTCCCTTGGTCACGCCGAGTTTGGATGCGAGCGTGGTGCCGATCAGGCCTTGCGCGCTATCGTCTTTCGGCCAGGAGCCGTCAAGCTTCCACCACGAACGCATGCCGTTCATGCCCGCCACCGTGGATTCACCGGAATCCATATGCAGGGTCTTGGCGAACCATGTGCCCACGATCGGCACGCCGGAAGCTTGCAGGAGCTGGAATCCACCGATTCGGACGCGCAGTTCACGTCAGCATGGATATTAAGTTCGGGGGCAAAATTCGTGATGTTGAACGCCCAGAAGATGGTTTTGATCTTCGGTGCATCCGATTCCTTCAGAAATGTGGTCGGATCGGATTCGGAAGTGCCGGAAGCGTTGCTATTCGCGTCACCCCCCGTGTTGTACAGGTCGTTGACGACGGCATCGGCCTTGGGCTGCACAGTGATGTTGGAACCGTACGTCGACAGTTCCGCGTTTAGCTTGTCTCCAACGTCGAACACCACACCCAGCATGGCCACGCTGACCGTGGCCGACAGGCACACGGTGACCGCGATCAGCAGTCTGCGTTTGAACTGCCTGCTGAACGAGCGGAAAATCATTCGAAAAAAGAACATGACTACCTCTTTCCGCTCACTGGAAATGCGTCGACAATGCGTCGAGCGTCGAAGTTTGAATTACGATTTTGCCGGATTCAACCTGATAATCGAACGGCACAGGATTGCAGCCGCCCTTGAATCCGATAGTGGCGAGGTTGATGGCGACATCGCACTTCTTGCAGATGATCTTGCCATCCTTCTCGTAATAGCCCGCGTCACCGCAGTTATCGCATGCGTCAAGACCGACACCGTACGCTCCACCATTCTTTTTGATGATGATGAAACGCATTACCGTGCCATCTTTCGCCTTGTATTGGAAGCGATGCAGGTGACCGTCGTTGATCTGACTGAATTTGATGGTGGCCACGCCGTCGCTCAGCGAATAATCCTCAGGCGGAGACAGCGTAATGACCTTCTTCGTTTGCGCCACACCATACGTGAGCGCGAACGTAATGCCGATCATCGCAACAAGACTCCATGCGCCGGCCGCCTTCGCACGGCGACGGAACGCGATATGCGATCGCACAATGGCCTCGTTGGCGCCTTCCGGCTTGATTTTGAAGCCCATCACAATGCTGGCGACCACCGGAATGATGAACACCAACACCATGGCAATGACCATATGACGCTGATGATTGATGCACCACACCAACGCCAGGAACGCTTCCGTAGGGAAATGAACGATGCGCTTGGACTGCAGAATCTGCGCAAGATCAGTGAAATGCGAGACAAACAGCAGCGCAATCAGCAGCAGCACGGCCGTGGTGAACGACCAACGAATCGCAGTGGAACGCATCGTACGGAAAATCAACGCTGCAACAATCGCAGTGGCCGCACCCAATGCGAAACCAAGCGCACGAAGCAGCATATCCGAAGTGAAGATCGGATCTCCTGGCTCCACGAAAATCGTCAAACGCAAAATAACATCAGGCAACGCACGGAAGGTGGTGGCGGCAATCGCAAGAGCGCCAATCGCATTCGCAATATCGAGCAACGCGCGATGATCATGCCAATTCGTAGTGATGCGACGTGCGAACAGCACAACAACGAACACTGCGATATCGAAAATCACACAACACCACAACGTGGGGTAATTGACGAACGTACGCTGATTGATCATCGCGGATGCACGCAACGCGGCGAACACAATGGCACCCGCGAATCCAATAATGAAGCCCGCAAGACGCCAGTACGCGCTCAACGGCTTGTCACGCCCCTCACCGACCGTGAGCATCACGTTCAGCGCCATAATCAGCAAAGCCGGTGCCAGCGTTCCCTGCAACACCGTGACGTACTGCGTCAGCATCTCACACCTTTCGTTATATATCCCTGTCAAAGCCTAGTGAATTCGGCACACAAAAGGAACCCCCTTACCAAGATTCCCCCAAAAGCGCGTTATCTCCCAAAAGCGTATCCCCTCAAACGCAAGAGAGCGGTTGCTTGGATGGTTGTTCGACCGTAGGCTCGGCCAACCGGCCTTGAGTGCGTCGAACGACTATCCAGGCAACCGCGAACGCCGTACCCATATTCGCGCTACTTGCATACGTTTCGCGATACGTGAACGGCGTTAACCACGAGTTGAATCTCAACATGAATTCAGGCTTACATCCAAACCATTTCGCTTGGCATGTGCCGGAACTCACGTTTCAGATCACCACTCCTGCGGGGTGTAGTTCCACTCCGGGAAAGTGACCTCGAGCGGCTCGGTCCAGAAGCGGCCCTTAACGCCGGTTTCCGGATCAACATGCAGCATCCAACCCTTCTTCTCCGGAGATTCGATCTTCAGCACGAGCTTGTAGGAGCCAGCCTCGTCGAGCTTGACGTTGGCGCCGTAGTGCGGGCCGTCGGAAGCGTTCATCTGCATGAAGGTACCGGAACCAACGGTCTCGTTGTTCGCGTTGTTGATGATCTCGTAGTTCACGGTGAGGTCCGGCACGAAGTCGCCCTTGCCATAGCCGAGCTCGGTGCCCTTCTCGTTGGCATGGATGTCGGCTTCCAGGTGGAAGGAAGCGTCGGCAGCCTTCAGGCCCATACCGGACGGTTCCATATCGATCGGCTGGAAGTACACGGCGTTGACGGTCAGAGCGTCAACATCCTGATCGGAGTGCTTCTCGTCGACCTGAATCTCTTCGAAGCCGGCGCCGTTGCTGTCATCAGCGCTGGAATCGCTGGATTTGTCGGTGGTGTCCGAAGTGGAGGTGTCGGACTTGGCATCGGATGCGGAATCGTTGGAATTGCCGCATGCGGACAGGGAGAAGGCCATAGAGCCTGCCAACAGGATGCCGAGCAGGGCGGCGATCTTCTTATTCTTCATTGTGTTCTCTTCCTTTTCTTTGGTTCCTTGAGGAACGTTGGAAACTTATGGAAATCTCTAAATCTTTACTTGTGATTATTGATTGGCGCTTACTTAGCCTGTTCCGCCTGCGCGGCCAACTTCATCCTGTGTTTCTTGATGAAACCGACCACGAACAGCACAACCACCGCGATCGCGGCAATCACCTGCGCCGTGATCGTTTCGACGTACGGATACAAGCCGATCCAATCGTTAGTTGGCACGCTGCTCAAGTAGGTGCCTTCAATAAGATCACCCTCGATGAGCGCATGGATGCCGCCACCCGCGAAAATGACAACCAGCACGGCCATCACAATCGAAGTGACGAGGAAGAACGGGCCGATCGGAATCTTCACCGAAGTGAATCGCAGAATCAGGAAGATAACGATCAGCACCGCGGCGGCGGCCAGACCGCCAACCCACATGCCGTGCGCATCCTGGCTCATGGAGTAGATGGACTCGTAGAAGATCACCGTTTCGGCGCCCTCACGGAACACGGCGAGGAAGCTCAGCATGGCAAGCGAGGTGATCATGCCCAAGCCCAGTCTCTGACCGGATTCGACCTTGCTTTGCGCGCCGGCCACAGCCGCTTCGGTCTTGTTCCTGATGTAGTTGTTCCACGCTTCCACGGAGCTCTTGTTGAGCATCCAGTTACTGGTCCACAGCAGCATGAGAGTGGCGATCAGCGCGCACACGCCTTCGGAAATCTCCTGAACCGGGCCGGAACCGCCGAACAGGAACGTAAAGAGTACGGCGACCAAACCGGAACCGGCCAGACCTGCGACCACGCCAAGGTAGATCCACCTAGTGAAACGCTTGTTGCCGGACTTCACCAGATAGGCGATCACTGCGGCCACCACCAGCAGCGCTTCGAGGCCCTCACGGATCAGAATGAGGAACGCCTGGCCGGCGGAGCTGGTGACGAGCTTGGTGAAGCCGTTGACATTGCCGGACGCGCCACCGTCCAGGGTGGCCGCGTCTTTCACAAGCCAGCTTTTCAAATCGTCGACATGCTGCTTGATTTCCTTGTCGGAACCGCCGTCGCGCATGATCTTACGAGTCATCTTGAACTGGTATTCGACCTGCGAAACACGATCGCCGGAAATCACGTTCATCACGTTCTTTTCGAAGCCGAGCTTCTCGTAGTACTGGTAGTAGGCGTTGTTGACCAGCGTGGCACCTTCGTCGCCCTTGCCGGCAGCGGCAGCCTCGTATGCCTGGTCGAGAATGACGGTCATTTCGCTGGCAACCTCACTCCACGTGCGGTCGCCTTTGCCTTTGGATGAATTCTTCTTGGCCGCGTCGAGCTTCTTGCGCTCTTCCGCGGTTTGCGCGGCACGCTGCTTCGCATATTCCTTAGGATTGGCGAGGTCGGCGTTCGCGTCAAGCGTTTGCGCGGTTGCGTTGATTTCGGCGGTCAGCGCGTCGATTTTGGCTGCGATGGCGTCGCCTTGGTCCTGCTGGTAGGCAAGACCTTCAAGATCGGTGAATTGCTGCAGCAGTTCCTTCTGCTTGTCGGCACTGATGGTGTCGTTGACGACTTTCGAGAAGTTGGATGCGTCGTAACCGATCCAATGCGCGGTCTGGAAATCGGTGCCAGCCTGACCGTAATTGCCGTCATTGTAGTCTTTTTCGGCAGTCGCAAGCTGGTCTTCGATGTTCTTCGCAGCGGCAGTCCAGGAATCAAAATTCGTTTGACCGTCATCGGCGGCAATTGCCGGCTGCGGAACTGCGGTAGTCGCAAAAAGCGTGGTCAACGCGATCATCAATGCCGCAATGAACGCGACAAGGCGACCGGACACACTTGTAGCCCGCTGCGTATCGCAGGATGACATAAGACCGCTTCCTCTCTCAGCCATTCACAATCCGATTCACGAGTGCGCCACCTTTGCCATACGCACAGTGCGCACCGACTTCACAAGATAAAACGAAAAAAATCGAAAGAACAGTCTTGATTTTTTGGCAGTTTTGTTGTAGAAACCTTTAAAATGGCGGAATTCCGCCATTCTTCTTTTCTGTAATCCGCGCGAGTCGTCTCACATAGTGATTTTTTGAGGCGCTTTCGCCGTTCCTCTCCATGCATATTCGTGCGATTGGAAGATTCGGGAATTGGGGGATTTGGGATGGAGCTGGACTTTCTGACCTCACGATTCCGCCCTGGTGACCTCACGATTCCGAAAAAGCAACGAAAAACAAAATCGTGAGGCCAGCGGGCGCATGGACGGAATCAGGATTCGAGCACGTCAAGCACCTTGCGTTCGTTGTAGAACGCGAACACCACACCGCCGATGCCGCACAATACCGCGGCGCAAACAGCCGCAATGCGATAGCCGGCGCCCGACGCCATGCCAATCGTGCTCACGCCGGTAAACAGCAGCATCGCCACCGACTGACCCATCTTCATCGCAAACGTGCGAGCCGCATAGAACATGCCCTGACGATCCTGACCGGTCGTTTTCGAGCTCGCGTCGGCAATATTCGCAACAATCGCCTGCGGAAGAATGCCGAACGCGGCCATCGGAATCGCGCCGACAATCGAGAGAATCAAGCCCTGCGCCATCGGCGGAATCGCAGCGAGCAGACCGGAGCCAAGCGCGCCCGCAAACGCGAACGCACATGTGAAAATAACGAAAGCGACCAGCAGAATCCGCTTCTTGCCAACACGATTCGCCAATACATTCACCGGCATGTAGAACAGCACCGACACTGCGGTCATGAGCACGAAATAGATGGTGGTCGTGGTCTCGGGAAGTTTGAGCAGGCTCGTCACGAAGAACGGCAAACCAGTCTGGAATGTAGTGATCGCAACCCAATAGACCACGTCGGAGCAGACGAACTTGCGGAATTCGCCGTCGCCGAACGTCTGCTTCAACGATTCGATGGTCGATTCGGACGTGGGCTGCGACTTGACGTAATCGCGTTCCTTGATGGTGAGCGGCGGAACCAGCATGCACACGAATGCGATGGCCGCCATGATGGTGAACGTCAAACGAATGGCGTTCACACGCCCCAAGCCCGGCACGAAACCAGCCCAAATCACCGGTGCCACGTATGCAATGGCGGTGCCGGCCACCCACGTGAACGAAATGGCGGTGGAGATGGTGAGCTGCTGTTTGGAATCGTGACCAAGCTCGGCGATCAGCGCGTTGTAGGGCGTGCAGTAGAACGTGAGCGCGATATAATAGCCGATCACCGTGACGAACAGGAACGCGCCGTTGATCCAGCTCGTATCGTTGATTGGACTCCAAAACACCAGCACGGTGACGAGGGCGAGCGGAAGGGCCGCAAATTTGAGGAACGGCATGCGACGACCGGATTTTGATGTGCAACGGTCGGAAAGACTTGCCACGGCCGGATCCACGAATGCGTCGAAGAAGCGGGCGAACGCGGTGATGCCGCCGACTACGGTCACCACGCCGAGTACGGCAAGGCCTTGCGGTACGAACACGGTTTGCCCTTGCGAGATGGTTTCGTTGTCAGGCTGGTAGAAGTAGACGAGCCAATTCGAAATAATGCCGGAAAGTAGCGCCCAGCCGAATTGGCCGACGGCGAAAGCCCAGACTTTGGGCATCGGCAGGCTCTTCACCGTTTTTGTTGTGCGCGTGGCTGCACTTGCATTCTCGACGTTCCCCATATCAACCTCCATGTTGACGCTCTGCCGGCAACTGTACCATGCGCCCCATCGCGAAAGTCCCATTCCCCCCAGTATCTGGAGGAAATGGGCGTGTAGCATCGGAGGCATGGATTCTTTGACGCAACGCTTGCCGTTTGTCATGGCGTTTTATAGGGCGCTCGGCACCGGTATGGTGATTTCCGCGGATTCGCCGATCGACGACAAGGTGCGTTCCGCAATGGAATCGCTCATTGAGGATTACGAACGCGTGCTGTCTCGATTCCGCAATGATTCGCTGATTGCGGCGATCGGCAAGGCCGAGCATGGCGGAAGTTTCGATTTTCCGGATTGGTGCGCGCCGCTGTTCGATCTGTATGATGCGCTATTCTCCGCCACTTCCGGCGCGATTGATCCGTGCGTCGGCGAGGATTTGACCCGACTTGGATACGATGCGTCGCTGAGTTTCACGGTTACGCAAGATGCGCCCGAACATTTGGGCGCATTGCGCGGACGCGCCGTTTGGGGACGCGATGTGACCCGCCACGGAACCACATTGGTAACGCATGAGCCGGTGCAGTTGGATTTCGGCGCATGCGGCAAAGGCTATCTTGTCGATCTGCTCGGGCGCATGCTGCAGTCGTCACAATTCGTGATTGATGCGGGAGGTGATTTGCTGATTCATACGGAACAGCCTATTTCCGTCGCACTTGAGGATCCGGAAGATCAGTCCCACGCAATCGGAATCGCACATATTGCGAACGGAGCGTTGTGCGCAAGCGCACCCAGCCGACGCCATTGGAACGTGGCAGTCAACGAGCGCACCCAAATCGCCATTCATCATCTGCTCAATGCCATCGACGGACTGCCCGCGCAACAAACCGAAGCCAGCTGGGCATACGTTCCAGCAAACGCAACGCTCAATCTTGCACGCGACTACCCCACCGCCGTTGCGGACGGCCTGGCCACGGCCCTGTTCGTTTCCGACGTGGCACAACTGCAACGCACGTTCGATTTCACATACGCAACATTGGACGAATCCCGCCAAATCGCAGTCAGCCGCAACTTCCCGGCCGATCTCTTCCTGCGATCCGCATAACAGCCGAATACCAGCCGAAATAAACAAAGACCGCACGTCTTTGGGGACGTGCGGCTCCTGTGAATCAGCCAGCCAGAACGGCGAATCAGTCGGTGAGGGCGAACTGGCTGTTGTAGATGTCGGCGTAGAAACCGCCTTTGGCGAGCAGCTCCTCATGCGTACCGCTTTCCACGATGTCGCCATGGTTCATGACCAAAATCATGTCCGCATCGCGGATGGTGGACAGACGGTGCGCGATCACGAACGACGTACGGTCCACGGTCAGCGCGTCCATGGCCTTCTGAATCAGCTCTTCCGTACGCGTATCGACCGAAGAGGTGGCCTCGTCGAGAATCAGAATCGGCGCATCCTCAACCATGGCTCGCGCAATGGTGAGCAACTGCTTCTGACCCTGCGAAAGCGTGGCCTTGTCGTCAAGCACTGTGTCATAGCCATTCGGCAGCGACATGATGTAGTGGTGCAGCCCCACGGCCTTGCATGCGTCCTCGATCTGCTTGTCGGTGACGTCCGGCTTCGAATACGCGATGTTTTCACGCACTGTTCCACGGAACACCCACGTATCCTGCAATACCATGGAGAACTGGTCATGCACGTTCCAGCGTGGCACGGACTTCGTATCCACACCATCAATCGCAATCGAACCGCCCGAAATCTCATAGAAACGCATCAGCAGATTCACCATCGTGGTCTTGCCGGCACCGGTCGGACCAACAATCGCAACCTTCTGACCGGACTTCACCGAAGCGGAGAAATCGTTGATGATCGTCTTGCTCGGATCGTAACCGAACTTCACATGACTGAACTCAACGTCACCGCGCACCGGTTTGCCGTTCACGCCGAGCAGCGCCTGCTTGTCGGATTCGTCGGCCATCTCCGGCTCTTCAAGGAAGCTGAACACGCGCTCGGAAGCGGCCGCGCAACGCTGCAGGTTCTGGAATGCCTGCGCGAACTGGGAAAGCGGCTGGGTGAACAGTCGAATGTACATCATGAACGCAACGATCACACCAAACTCGATCTTGCCATCCATCGCAAGCACAGCGCCAACCACGCACACAACCACGTAGCCGAAATTGCCGACGAAATTCATCAACGGCATCATCAGGCCGGAAAGGAACTGGCTCTTCCATCCCGAATCGTACAAATCGCCGTTGTACTTTTCGAACGCGCGAATCGAATCAGCCTCGCCGCAATACGCCTTGACCACGGTGTGGCCGGCGTACATCTCTTCGACGTGACCGTTGACATCGCCCAATGCGATCTGCTGACGGGAGAAGTACTTCTGCGAAACCTTCATGATCGCGCCCATGATGAGCAGGCCAACCAGGCTGGAAGCGATGGCGCACACCGTCATGATCACATTGTTGTAGAACATCATGACGAGCGCGCCCACGAACAGCGTGACCGACGTGATCAGCGAGCCGACCGACTGGCCGAGCGTCTGGCCGATGGCGTCCACATCGTTGGTGATGCGGCTGAGCACATCGCCATAGCTGACCTTGTCGAAATACTTGAGCGGCAGCTTGTTGATCTTCACGCTGATGGCTTCGCGCAGCTCCTGTGCGGTGCGCTGCGTGACGTTCGCCATCATCCAGCTTTGCACGTAGCACAGCACCGCGTACCCCACATACAGCGCCACCAGCAGCCATGCGATGTGTGTGACCGCGTCCATGTCGATCGCACCGAGCACCGGCTCGCCGTTGACCAGCGCAGGCAGGCCTTTGGCGATCTCGTTGGTCATGTCCTTGAGCTTGTCTGGGCCGACGATCTGGCATACCGTGCCGATCGCGCCCAATACGAGCGCCACAATGATGGCGGGAATGTAGCGACGACAGAAATGCATCAGCTTCTTCATCACACCGCCGAAATCCTGCGGCTTTTCAGCGGCTCTGCGGCCGCGTCCCATAGGTCCTCCTGGCATATCAGCGACCCTCGCTTTCGTTCAATTCGCTTTCGACGGACGGCTTGCCGGTTTCAATCGGTTTGCCGGTTTCGCCCGGCAGCTTGCTTTCGCCCGACTTGCCGCCGTTCAATTCGTCTTCGCTCAGCTGAGACTGCGCAATCTGACGGTACACATCGCAGTTTTCCAGCAGTTCGCTATGCGTGCCTTGGCCGACCACCTTGCCGTCGTCGAGCACCACGATGCGGTCGGCGTCCATAATGGTGCCGATGCGCTGCGCGACAATCAGTTTGGTAGAATCTTTCGCTTCCTTGGCGAGCGCGTCGCGTACGGCACGGTCGGTTTTGAAATCAAGTGCGGAAAAGGAATCGTCGAAAATCAGGATTTCCGGATGACGATAGACGGCACGTGCAATCGACAGACGCTGTTTCTGCCCGCCCGACACGTTCGATCCACCCTGCGAAATCGCGGAATCGTACTGCTTTTCCTTGGTTGCGATGAATTCGGTCGCCTGTGCAACTTCACATGCGTTGCGCACGTCGGCGCGCTGTTCCGAAGTGAGTGTGCGATGCTCGTTTTGCGTTGCGATCAGCTCTTTTTCGCGCTTTCTGCCGGCCGCGGTCGAAGTATCGGCCATGTTGACGATGCCGGTATCGGTGGTGTCGAGCGGATTGTCGCCATAGCTGACATTGGATGCGATCGTTCCTTTGAACAGGAAGGATTGTTGCGGCACATATCCGATTTTGTCTCGTAATGCCTTGAGCGTGTAGTCGCGCACGTTCACGCCGTCGACGAGCACCTCGCCTTGCGTCGCATCATAGAAACGCGGCACGAGGTTGATGAGCGAGGATTTGCCGGAGCCGGTGGAACCGATGAACGCCACGGTTTCGCCCTTCTTGGCGGTAAAGTTGATGCCTTCGAGCATGGCTTCGCGCGAATCCGGGTAAGTGAAGCACACGTTGCGGAATTCGATTTCGCCCTGCTTGCCTGCTTCGCCGGCGTCGCTGCGGGTGCCGTCGGTGATCAGCGGCTCGGTGTCGAGCACTTCGAGCACGCGCTGTGCGGACACGTCCGCTCGCGGCCACAGCACGAACACCATGCTCATCAGCAGGAAGCTCATGATCACCTGCACGGAGTAGCTGGAGAACACCACCATGTTGGAGAAGGTGGTGAGCTTGTCGGCCGCGTCGGCGGCGTCGATCAGGTAGGCGCCGATCCAGTACACGGCAAGCATAAGACCGTTCATGATGGTGTTCATCAACGGCATCATGAAGGCCATGGCACGGTTGGTGAACAGCTGGGTGTCGGTGAGTTCCTTGTTGGCCTTGGTGAACTTGGCTTCCTGGTAATCCTCGGCATTGTAGGCGCGCACCACGCGCAGGCCGGTGAGGTTCTCGCGCGCCACAAGGTTGATGTTATCGGTCAGTCGCTGCATGGACTTGAACTTCGGCATGACGAGAACCATGAGGATCGTAATGGAGACCAGCAGCACCACTACCGCGATGCCGGTGGCGAGCGTCCATTCGAGACCGTCTCCCGCAATCTTGCAGACGGCCCAAACCGCCATAATCGGCGATTTGACAATCATCATCAATCCCATGGTGATGAACATCTGAATCTGCGTAATATCGTTCGTGGAACGCGTAATCAGCGAGGCTGTGGAGAATCGGCTCATTTCAGCCGGTCCGAACGATTCTACCTTGCGGAATTCCATGGAACGCAGACGCTGGCTGAACGATGCGCCGATGCGTGCCGCGAAATAGCCGGTGACGATGGCGCATGCTGCCGATCCAAGCGAAATAAGCAGCATTTTGCCGCCGGCGATCCAAATATCGTGCATTTCACTGCCGGGGGTTTCCACGAGGGTGGTGATGTCGGACATGTAGTCCGGCAGGGTCAGGTCAAGCCAGATCTGCCCGACGATGCTGACCAGTGCAATGAGCATCTGGCCTATCTCCGCTTTGGAGAGGTATCGCATAATGCGGAACATGCTTGGATCCCTTCTCTTGTGTTGCGTTTGAAGTTTTTGCGATTGATGGATTGGTTGGATCAACTACATGAGTTGATCGAATTGCGATTAATGATTTACATAAGTCCTATTGAATTGTCTTACGATATTTAATTACTTACAGTGTAAGACAATCTCATATTTCTGTGTATTTGCTGAGAGCGATTCTTCTCAGCTCGGTCGCGCGCGGCCAACATATACCATTCGCGACACACTCGAGGCCGTTTGGCCAAGCTTACAGTCGCGAACGGCACATGTGAGGCGCACGCTTACGTGGTAGGCAGTCCCTACGCAGGATCTTCAGATTCGGCTTTTGCGAAGGCTTGCTTTACTTCTTCGGCGGTGGGGCGGGGCTGGCCAGGGATGCAGATGGTCACGTATGTGGCAAATTCCTCGGTAAGATCCACGAATTCGCGCGTGCGACGCTCCCCCATCTGCGAAAAGACCCAGCAGACGGCGTCGCGCATATCCTCGCGCTGCTGCTTGGCCTTCGCCCGCCCCTGCTCGGTAAGATTCACATGCACAATGCGTCGGTCGTTGGGATCGACCTCACGCTCGATCAGACCCTTTTTTTCCAACGCAGCCAACAGCGTGGAAATCCTGCCCGACGTGACCTTCAACGCGGTAGCCAACTGCGAAGGCGTTTGCGCGCCCTTGAACTCAAGCTCGCGAATAATGAATGGCTCGCCCTTGGAATCACGCGACATCGCCTGCTGCATCTGAGACTTCTTACCCCAGACCACTTTCATCAGCTTGTCAAACGACTCCCGCTCGAAGCCCACGCTTCACCTCGCCTTATTCGATGCCCATCAGTTATGTCTCGATAATATCTTTTACTGTAAACATTTTTCGATCGCAACGTGCAAGTACAGGAAAACGCCAAAAAAGGAAACGATAATCAGCAAGGAAGCATCGCAAGCTCTTCTTGAGTGAGCTGAAGTTGCGTTGCAGCGAAGGAATCGTTGATTTCCTGCGGATTGCGAGCGCTGGGAATGGTGAACAGACGTTCGTAACGGGTCAATTCCCACGCCAGCACCACACGCTGGTAGGAGCAACCACGTTGCGCGGCAACCGTGCGGAACGGATCGTACGCGCTCTGATCGAACGTATCGAGGAATCCGCCGAGCGGCGACCAACAGACGAAAGCGAGCCCCAATTCGGCGCAATGCTCCATCGTATGTTCCGGATCGGGATGCGACGGCGAGAACTGGTTTTGCACGGCGACCAAGCCGCTGCCGATAATGCCGCGCGCAAGATCGATCTGCTCGTTATTCACACGGGAGATGCCCGCATATTTGATCACGCCTTCGTCGAGCAGCTGCTTCAACGCGCCGCATTGGTCTTCGTAAGGCACCGCGGGATCGGGGCCATGCGAATACAACAGGTCGAGCGTATCGACGCCCAAGTGCAACGCGGACTCCTTGGCGTCACGAATCATGGTTTCGGGGCGCGAATCCGCCATCCACCCGTATTGACTGCCCGCCGCCTGCAAATGCTGGCGTTCCTCGCCAGGCCGACGGCTGCATCTCTCAGAATCCCGCCCCTGAGTGTCCGATTCTGGTGAATCGGACATCTGTGCCCCAAATCCGGCACCCTGTTTGTCCGATTCTCCAGAATCGGACACAGGAGCAACAAAAGCGGGGACCTCCATGGTGCGTCGATAGCCGGTTTTCGTGGCGACCAGCACTTCATCTCGGGGGCCATTCCACGAAGTGAGCGCATCACGCACCAACTTTTCGCCGTAGCCAAGGTCTTCCGCAGTGCCGGTGCCAGGCTCGCTCGGCAGATAATATGACCAAGCCGTGTCCAAATAGCGAACACCCGCGTCCAAACCGGCATGAATCGTACGAATCGCGGTATCGCGATCCGGGCGCCCCTCAATCGCCAAAGCCATCGTTCCCATACCAAGCCGAGGAATCGCAAATCCTGCCAACTCGCCGTCCATCATCATCTTCCCCTTCCTTGCAAGCACTCAGCCGATTCGCACATGTTCACATCAAGACTAACCCAACGTGAACCGGCGCAAGCTTGTCGGGCGCGTGCGCGAAGATGAAGGCACAACCGAACGGGAGCCGAAAGGCTGAGAGGGAGCTCATAGAGCTTCGACCGAGGACTTGATGCGGGTAATGCCGCCGTAAGGAGACGGGTTGTTCACGCCGCAAGACGTATCTCATCTTCCGTTCGCGATAACCGAATATCGCGTGATTAGGGTCACGGAGGGGCGCACCACCTCATAGGGTACGGTTCCTTCGGCGACCCTTTTTTCGTACCAACCTCGAGTGCCCGATTCTGCAGAAACGGACGCACAAGCGGCTCGAACAAGCGCCTACGTGTCCGATTCACCAGAAACGGACATCCGTGGACTGAAATAGATGCCGTGCGTGTCCGATTCTGCAGAATCGGACATTTAAAGACCAACAATGAACCTCCGGATGTCCGATTCACCAGAAACGGACATTTGGAGTGCAGGAAGCATGTGTCACGACAGACACAGAAGGGAACCGCAATGATCATCAACGGTAAGGAAGAGAACATCGCCACGCCGATCACCGTGGCCGAACTGATCGAAAGCAAGGGCCTGCGCGCCGACCGCGTGGCTGTCGAGCTCAATGGTGAGATCGTGCCTCGCACCCAGCGTGCGCAGACGCAGCTCAAGGGCACCGATACGTTGGAAATCGTCACGTTCGTGCAGGGCGGCTGAACCACTTTCAAAATTTCTTGCGATTACGACCGGCACGATGCACGCGTAACAATCGCAAGAACATACAAAACACAACCAACCCGGCAAAAACAACGCACGAACGGAAAACGAGAATACGAGAATACGAGAACAACCATGACTTTTGAACCATCCGCATCGCAGGCGCAGATCGACGCCCGCCAGCACGCTTTCGACAACCAGCCCGACCCGACCACGCTCGTCAGCCACGAAGAAATCCGTGCGGCCCTGCTCGACCGTCATACCGCAGCCACGCAAGACAAGCTCGACGCGGCGCACGTGGCCATTTGCGGCTGCGGCGGCCTCGGATCGGCCATTGCGGTGGCGTTGACCCGCATTGGCGTCGGTCACCTGCATTTGATTGATTTTGATCGCGTGGATATGACGAATCTGAATCGTCAGCAGTATTTTTTGAAGGATCTTGGGCAGTACAAGACGGAAGCATTGCGCAGTAACTTGCGTCAGATCAATCCTTTTATCGATATCACCATCGATACCGTGAAAGTGACCGACGAGAACGTGCCGACGCTGTTCGACAATGAGGATATTATTTGCGAAGCGTTCGACGTGCCGGAAAACAAGACGATGCTGGTGAATGCCGTGCTTGAGAATCTGCCGAACAAGAAGCTGGTGAGCGCTTCTGGAATGGCGGGATTCCGCAGTTCCAATTTGGTGAATACTCGTCGCGTTTCGAAGAATTTCTACTTCTGCGGCGACGGCGAAACCGCTCCGGTGCCGGGCGCTGGTCTGATGGCACCGCGCGTGGGTGTGGTCGCCTGCCATGAAGCCAATATGATCACTCGCTTGATTCTCGGCGAAGAAGACGCCTGACAGCGAAACGCAAACACAAACGCAATTGCAATCGCAAATCGCAACGAATGACACAACACTAATCGCATAGTAAGGATTAACCATGAGCACCGAAAACACGATCACCACCGCGGAAAAGGACTTCGCGGCGGCACCGAACGCCACACTTGACGAGCTGGTCGGCACCACCACGAACACCGCACTGCTGCCGGAACCGGATGCGCACGCATATGACGAAATCGCCACCGGCGACGCCGATCCATTGATCCTCGGCGGACACAAGTTCACCAGCCGTTTCATCCTCGGTTCCGGCCGCTACGATCTGAACCTCATCAAGGCGACCATTGAGAACGCGGGCACGCAGATCGTCACCATGGCGTTGCGTCGCTGCCGTACCACCGAGAACAATCTGCTCGATTACATTCCGAAAGGCATCACCATGCTGCCGAACACGTCCGGCGCACGCAATGCCGAGGAAGCGGTGCGTATTGCACGTCTCGCCCGCGAAGTGTGCCAGACGGACTTCGTGAAGGTGGAGATCGAACATGAGGCGAAGTATCTGCTGCCCGACAATGAGGAAACCATCAAAGCCACGAAACAGCTGGCAAAAGAAGGCTTCGTGGTCATGCCGTACATGTTCCCCGATCCGATTGCGGCGAAGCGTCTTGAAGACGCGGGTGCGGCTTGCGTAATGCCGCTGGGCGCGATGATCGGCTCGAATAAGGGTCTGCGTGCACGCGATTTCATTGAAGTGATCATCAAGAACTCCAATGTTCCGGTGATCATCGACGCTGGTATTGGCCGTCCGAGCCAGGCTGCGGAAGCCATGGAAATGGGCGCGGACGCGGTGATGGCATACACGGCCATCGCTTCCGCCGGCAATATTCCGCTGATGGCACGCGCGTTCAAGAAGGCGATCGAAGCGGGTCGTGAAGCGTATTTGTCTGGCTTGGGCAAGGTTACGGAAGATCATGCCGTGCCGTCCAGCCCGACGAACGAGGCCGACTACATCGGCTGATTTGCACTGGATCCCGTAATGGGGATTCGCGCAAAGACCATGCTGAAAGGGGCGTTTGCCGAACGTACGTGATGCACTCACGTTCGGCAAACGCCCCTTACTTGTATCCTGCGTTACCTGCAAACGTTACTGCTGCAAGGCTTCCTTAAGATCGCGATTCTGGAATCGTTCGTGTAGCAGGCAATATCCGCCAAACGCAACCAGCCAAATCAGACCGGCAATCGCAGAACCAATCGTGTCCGTCGACAGGAACAACGTGACATACACGAGCACAAAGAACGTGATCGCAATCCAATCAAACACCTGCCAAGCGGGCATGACGAAACCGTCCGGTAGAAAATCGCTGCTCTGACGATACCTGTGGTGGGCGAGCATCGTCAGCACGTAAATGAAAATCACCACAGCGCTGGCGGCCGAAGCGAATAGCACGAACGCGCCGGAAATACCCGGAATCGCGTTGATGATCGGGGAGAACAGAATCATGCAACCCGAAGCGACGATCGCCTTCGCAGGCACCTTGTGGTCGGAAACCTCAGCCAAACGCGCCATCGCAGGCGACTCGGAATCCGAAGCAAGCTGATACAAGTGACGACCGGCCGAATAAATCAGCGAATTCAACGCCGACGCGGCAGCCGTAATCACCACGAAGAACACCAGGGCGGCGGCCCAATCAAGACCCGCATATTTGAACACCATGATGAACGGCGAACCGAACGAGCCATCGGAATTCTCGTGAAAGTTACGCCAGGGCACAATAGCCATGATCGCGATCAGCGCGCCCACGTAGAAGATCAGAATACGCATGATCAGCTCGTTCACCGCCTTCGGCAGCACCTCGCGCGGATTCTGCGTTTCCGACACCGTGACACCCACGAATTCGATGAGCTGGTAGGCGAAGAACACCATTTGGAAGCTCATGAAGAAGTTCATCCAACCGTTCGGCGCGAGCTGGAAGCCGTCGGTGATATTCGTAAGGCTCACCGTGGCACCCGACACCGTGCCGTCCACGCCTTCGATGTGCGTGGCGGGGTAGCTGAAGCCGATGATCAGCATCACGATGGCGGTGACGATCAGACCGACGATCAGCGTGATCTTGATCATGGAGAACCAGAATTCCGCCTCGCCGAACACTTTCACCGCAATCAGATTGATGCCGGTGAGCGCTACGAGGAAGCACAGTTCGATCAACCACTTCCACGAGTTCAGGTCTATGCCGAATGTGCCGAAGAACGTTACGAAATATGTGCTTACGGCGGTGATTTCGGTCATGCCGGTCAGAATGAGCACGATCCAATACGTCCAGCCGGCGAACTTGCCCCACCCGCGGCCGAGATAGCGCGTGATGAAGTTGATGAACGTGTGCTGGCTAGGATCGCTGTACATCATTTCGCCGATGGCACGCATCAGCAGGAACATGATCAGGCCAACGCCGATGTACACGAAAATGATGCTCGGGCCGGTCAGTGCGATCGACTTGCCGGAGCCTAGGAACAGGCCGGTGCCTATGGTGCCTCCGATGGCGATGAACTGGACATGGCGGTTTTTCAGGCCTCGCTCCATTTCATTGCTCTGGTCGAGGCTTTCGACGGATTTGATGTGCGCGGCGCTTGAGCCCGCGGAATTGGTGTTCTCGGAAGTCATAATGTTCACTACCCTACCCCGCGAACCGCACATTGCGCCCGCCGAAGCTTTGTTTTTGGGCACGTACGCAGATTTTGCGGCACTGGCGCATCCCGTTTGTGGTCAACCGTGCCCATCCGACCACCTTATTCCCGTATTTTCGCCTCGCCATACCCCCCTGCCGCCCTATCTCGCCTATATATGGCAGATTCACGAGGTTGACCGCTACTTTCTCGCTTATATATGGCACTTGCTCACGGCAAAACACCACTTAGGGGGTACGTTTTGGGCGTATTTCCGCAGGCTGACTGCCATATATAAGCGAAATGGCTCATGACGCATGAGCAAATCTGCCATATAAGTGAGATACGCCCAACTGTCCGACACAAATCGCGCCTCGCTTGTCTGATTCTGCAGAAACGGACATCCACAGCACACTTTCAGTACTCCAGTTGTCCGATTCTGGAGAAACGGACATCCGCAACGCACTTTCGCCGCATTACTTGTCCGATTCACCAGAAACGGACAACTGAGACCCGTTTTTGCCTGTGTACTTGTCCGATTCTGCAGAATCAGACACTTACGCGGCATAACGATGGTCTGGGTCAGGCGGTGGCGGCGATTTGCCCGCGCAGTTCGGCGTTCGCGCGCTCCAGTTCGTCGATACGGCGTGCCTGCTGTTTGATGATGATGCTCGCGGTTCCCACGTCGATGCCGTCGTCGCCTTGCGCTTTGACGGGAATATGTTCCATCGTCCTGTTGGTGATGCTATCGAGGTTGCGCCTCATCACGAACGCATGCTCATACCGGTTGACGAGTTGCGCGATGATCTCGCTGTCGCTCATGTTGCCGCTGCCGGTCACGGATTTGATGGCCGACGTTTTCCAACGATCCACACACCGTTCGATGCGCTTGTATCCGATGAGATCCGGCGGAAGTCCCGCTTCCCGGAAGATTTTGGTTGGCGATTCGCCTGTCAAGTAGCGGATGGTGCACACTTGCTTGAACGAATCGGCGTAGGTGATGCGATTGCGCGTTACGTTGGCGACCGCTGGCAGTCCGCGCAATAGTTGGATTTCCTCGTCGCTGAATGCTCCCCCACCTCGTGCCATGACACCCGCCTTTCCACTGTTTTCATGGATGTGCTTGCGATTGTAGGGTGCCATTGTCGTGAGATGCCCCCACCTGCAACCCCTGCATGATTGCTTTGTTTGACGCATGTTTTGATGCCTGTTTTGCCACTTGCGGATGTTTTTCATGCCAGATTTCGCCGTTTGGTACCGGATTTCACCCGCTTCGCTCCCGTATTGCCCCGTGCAAAACCTTCACCCCTAAAAAGTATGGAAAGGCACGAAAAGACACGAAAAGCGGGCATCCACGGATGGTTTCCGCGAATGCCCGCTTATTTCGTTTTTTCGCTTATTGTTTCAGCGATTGAGCGCGTATCAGTGCACGCGCTGGCGCGACTTGAGTGCGACGGTAACGCCGGCACCTGCCACGAGCAGCGCCACCACGGTGAAGAGGGTCGTGCCCGCAGCACCGGTGAGCGGCAGCTGGGTGACGTTCTTCACGTTCTTGACCTGGTATTTATCGGAAGACTCCTTCGGAGCCAGGCCCCACACATCCGTACCCTTGAACTTGACCTCACCATTCTCAATGATGACATTGAACTTGGCCTTGAGGCTCTGCTGGAAGCCATTCGGAACCGTGGTTTCGTTGACTTCGTAGGTGCCATCTGCAAGACCCTTGAAGGTCACTGTGCCGGTCTTGTCAGAGGTGGCGGTGAACGAACCATCCACACCCGGAACGCGGATCGTGAACGTAGCACCGGCCAGCGGATTGCCTTGAGCGTCGGTCTTGGTAAAGGAGAACCCGCTATTGGTGATGGTAGTGCTGTCAGTAGCTTCAGCACCATTGTCGGAGAGCACGACCGCGTTAGTCACGGCCTTGCTGCCAGAGGCTCCCGCTTCAGTAACCTTGGCAGCATAGGTCACAGTAATGAGTGCACCTGCGGTCTGCTTCTGGATGGAACTGATGGTGACGGTGAAGGTGCCATTCTTGTTTTGGGCCACGGTGTAATCCGTACCCTTGTTCAGGCTCTTATCGCCGACCGTCACCTTAAGGGAATCGAAATCCACAGTCTGGCCAGCAGACGGGGTATCCGTGTAGGTGTAGCCGTAATCGCTGTAGTACTGCGTGTTCTGCGGCACCTTGCTCGTAATGGTGTATGTCACTTTCTGGCCAACGGAAGCGGTGATGACGTCCTCTCCATTCACCTTCTTGGTCACGGCAGTGGTCTGGTTCTTAATGGCCACAGTTGCCTCAGTGAGCGGATTCAGCACGCCATCCTTAACGTTACCGGAGCCAACGAGGATTGCGATAGACGGAGTGGCAGCTCCATTGGTGCCAACCGAGTAATCCGCGTCCACAAACAGGTACAGGCCTGCAGGGAGCGTCACAGTAGCGGAAGTGCCATTAGCGGCAGCACCCAAATCAACCTCTTCTGCGGTACCAAGCTTGTCAGTCGTGGTCTTCAGCGATTCCACAAACTTACGGGAAGCGCTATTATTCCATGCACCATCTGCAGAATTGTCCACAGACAGCACGCCTTCGGCGAGCGCCCAAGCCATCAGATCGCCGCCATCGGTCGGAACCGTCTTATTAGTGCCTGCAACAGCAGCTTCGAGCGCAGCCTTGATGCCGGAGTTATCCGTCACCGTGCCGGCAGTCTGCACACCGTACGTTGCATTGCTACCAGTGCCGTACTGCACGTAGTCAGCGATCTTGTAGGCGTCCAGCTTACGATTGGTCAGCTGCTTGGCGTCCTGAGCAGTGAATGTGAAATTCACATCACTCTTGACGACAGTGCCGCTGCCGTCGGCCTGTGCGCTGGTTGCGCCCAGGGCCATGCCGCCCAGCAACGTCGCAGCGGCGGCGATACCGGCGAAAAGTTTCCTCATCTTCATGAGAATCCCCTCTCCTTGTGTTGTTGATGTTGTGTTTGTTTCTGCTAACGGGATCCGAAGCCCAACATGCTCTGGATCCACAAAATTTGTGATGCACGGCTGGACTGCCCTGCGAAGGTTGGTAGGGCAGTCCAGCCCGAGGAACCGTCTCAGACGAGACGCTTCCTGCTGTTCCAGACGCCAGCCGCGCCAACCAGCAGTACTGCGAGTCCGCCGATCGAGCCGCCAACCAGCAGCCATTGACGATCCGTGGTTCCGCCCGTCAACGGCAACGCCGACACCGCCACATACGTATTGGTGAATGCGATCGGATCGCCGATTTTCTGCGATTCGGAAACGTTCTTGCCGTTGTCGTCGAGCAGTTTCGTCACGGATTTCACCGAAGCCGTCCATGCGCCGTTCGTTTCGGTAACGGCGACCACAATCTGGTATTTCGCGCCCGAATAGTGCAGGGCTGCGATATTGCCGTTGCCTTCCGTAATGGTGTACGTGTAGTCGGCTTTTCCAGCGTTGTAGGTGATGTCACCGAACGTTGCGGAATGCTGGCTATCCGGGGAATCAGCATCATAGGCGACCGTCACCTTGCACGACTGTTGCGCCTGTTGCGCGCAATCGGCCGGCAGCGGCGCGTTGCCGTCTGCGGTCAGTTCGAAATCGAACGAATCGCCTGCCTTCCAGTCGCGCCCCTCTAGGATTTTCTGCACGGTGATCACATTGGATAGCGTCGCGCTCTTCAACGTGTTGGTCAATGTGGCCGTCATGTTGCCGCCGTTGCCGTCACTCTGCCAGACCATGGCTTTGGTGAGGTCCACGCCGGTCGCGTTGCTCGCAGCATTGCCATACTGGTAGGAGACCGCGTAGCGGCTGTCTTCCGACGTTTCAGCCACGCTGTAGGTGTATCCGGGCTGCAATCTGCCGATCGTGGCCGTCCAATTATTCGACGCGTTCAACGTGATTGGATCGCCTACTTTTTCAGCCTGTGCGGCCGCTTCCCCGGTCTTCGTGCGCTGCAATTGGACCGTCACCGCGTCGCTCGCATGCTTGCTCGCACCGTCGGACCACACCTTGTTGATGGTGATTTGGCCAAGTCTGACTTGCACGACCGGTTTGGCATAGTCGAGCGTCTGTTGGGTGCATTCCGATTCCTGGTCGTTAACGGACGTGACCACGCAGTAGTTCAGATGCGCTCCGGCATTGGAGAAGTATCCTTGCTTTCCTGCGGATTCATTGCCGGTATTGGCTTCTCCCGTGTCCGGGTATTGCTGCTTGCTTGCGTAATCCGCATATGCGGCGTCGCTTGGTTTTACCTTGAAGGAAACGTCGATGGTTTCGTTTTTGTCGACGATCATGCCGTTCCTATTGTTGAATGTCACGGTAATCGTGCGATTGCCGTTGTCGTCGACGTTGTAGACGGCCGTATATCCGCTTACGGTTGTGCCATTGTTGGTTACCGTCACATATTGCGTGATATCGGCGCCGTTTGCCACATCGGCGAAATCGACCGGATCAACCCATTGAGACAGGGTGTCGGTGATGGAATACGCTCTGATTTTCGCGGTTGTGGTGATGGTGTTGTAGATCTGTTCGAATGCCTTCGTCAGATTTTCCGCGGACGTTCCGTCGTATTCCTTGCCGGTGACGGCGTTCGCTTCTTTGGCTAGGTCGCTCATCTTATTGGCGTCGGCCGAAACCTTCACCACATACAGGGCTGCGTTCCCGCGTTCGTTGGCTTCCGACAGAGCGGCCGCATAGTTGTAGCCGTAGCTATCGTCATCGCCCTCGCCGTGGATGTTTCCGTCCGAGCCGTCCGGGTCGGTTTTCCACTGGTAGGACTGGTCCAACCACTTATTGTTAGCCTCGCACTCCGCCTGTGTCCCGTATTCAGGATGGCTTTCCCATCCCTGACCGAACCCACTCCACTTGAAGCATCCGGAATAGGATGTGATTCTGAAGGTCGGATTGCCGTCAGACAGGAAGACGATATGCTTCTGCACACCGGAACGTCCCGACGACAGATCGTTCGCTGTTTTCAGGGCGTCTTCCCAGTTGGTTCCGCCATTTGGCCACGCACTGACGGCCGTGCCGATAGCGCCAGGGGAAGTCGTGAACTGCGAAGTTGTTCGCGCCCTGTCGCTGAACGTCACCACCGCCATCTGTACTTGCTGCTCAGCCGGAAGAGCGGCATTCGCGGCCGTCAGAAGCTTACTCGCCAAGGCCGTGGCAGCGTTTTTCGCATTCGTGTCACGGTTGCTGTTTTTTCATACTGCCGGACTTGTCAAGCACCAGCACAATATCGGCAGGCACCGCGGTCGTAACCGTGGACGACGAACTATCGCCGGACGCAGTCAAATGCAACGCATACTGATCACCGTCTCCACCTTCGATTTTGGCAATGCTTTTACTATTCGCAGGCTGCAAGGTGGAAGTGTCACCGGAAGGATTCTGGTCGTCTTCCGCAATGGCGGAAGACGTGGTGACGTAACCCAAGCCGCCAAGCATGGCAATCGCAGCGAGCGCCGCAACCATGCGTTGAACAAAGCCTCCCCTCGCTTTGCCTCGTTGTGCGCATGTCTCATATGCATCCCCTTAATTCACGTCTCTCATCGAATCGCGCCACTGACTCGCCTGGAGCAATCCGACACTGCTTCAACCCTGAAAACTAAAGGAAATCAAACAATCGCGCGCACACCCTACGTGCGGGAAAGTCGGGGTTTGGCAACAGCGCAACAACAAAATCCCTGCAACACATTTCCTACGGCGCAATCACCCGACATCACAAAAGGAAAAACGTGCGAAAAGCGCGATTATTCACGCAAATGTAACCGAATCAGCCGCGCTTCGGCCACCAAGCAGCATGCCTGCGAATATGCCACGGCTTGCGTCGCAACCAAACCAACAACACGCCCACTACGAGAGTCGCAATACCTGTGATCGCACCAATCGCGCGGGCATCCTTCACCGCGTCGTTTTCGGCGGGAATCTCATCTGGAATGGCGGAACGTGTGGCCGAAACCAGCAGACGGTGCGTGTTGACGCCATACGGCGTGCAGGTCATCAGGGTCACGCGATCCTCACCGGGCACGATTTTCAGCTGCGACGTGTCGTTCGGCTCGATCACCGTGATACGGTCCACCTGATAGCCGAGCGTTCGACCCATCACTTCGATGTAGAAGTAGTCGCCGACACGCATTTCATCGAGCCGCGTGAACATGGCCGCCTCGACCAGTCCGCGATGCCCGGTGAGCACCGCATGCGTGCTCTTGCCGCCGACTGGCAGGCTGCTGCCGTACAGGTGGCCCGCGCCCGAAGCGAGCGCCGATTCGGAGGTGCCATGGTAGATCGGCAGTCTCACGGAAATTTTCGGAATGCGAATCGTACCCATCACGCCACCGCCGGAATCCAACAGACTCCGGTACTCCGCGTCCGCCGAACTGGCGCTTGCGGAACCGCGTCCGCGCCTGTACCCGCACCACTCTGATTGTCCGATTCACCAGAATCGGACAACTGTGGTCCACTTTCACCCGCTTCATTGTCCGATTCACCAGAATCGGACACACTGGCACGCGATCCGCCGCGCACATCAGCGAACGGATCCTTCGCCTCACCCAAAATCGGCTGTCCGGATTCCGCAAGCCGCTTGTTATAGTCCTGGGCCGCGGCGAACGCGTCATCCGCCTGCGGATACGGCCAGCCCGCAACCGTCTGCGCGGATCTTACCGACGTTCCCGACAGATCACGCGCCGACCGATACTGCAACATCGCCGGAAAACCGCCAATACAGATCGCAGCGACAATCAACAGCGCCGCAATCGCACGCATCGCCAGCGTTTTGCCGCGAGCGTGACGTCGTTGACGCATTTCGTCGGCAACGTCAATCGCCTCTTCGAACGACGGAAAGCGACTTTCCAACGAAAGTCGACCACCCATCGGAGCCTCTTCGGGTGACGGCCAACGACCGTCATGCCATTCCGCCGTTTCCTCCATCTCACGCAACCGTGCCGTCACCCGACAAGCTTTCGCAGCACACGTTCCAGTTCGTCGATGCGCAACGCCTGTTTCGCGATCAATTCGTCGCATTGGTTGATGATGAGTTGCGCTTGGGCGAGCTTCGAAAGCGCATCCTGCGATTCCGTTGCCGACGATTGCGCATCATCGCGCATAAGATCATGATGCCGAATGACGCGCAGGTCGTCGCGGTCCACCCGCTTGCTGTTGCGGCGGTCTCGTTCCTCCTGCTTTTTCCAGCGTGCAATGCACCGCTCAATGCGTTTGTATCCGATGAGTTTCGGGTCGAGACCCGCCTCGCGGAAGATGGCGGCCGGCGATTCGCCCGCATTGTATCTGCACATGACTTCGATGCGGAAACTGTCGGCATACCGGATATGCGACGCGCTCACGCTTTCCACTGCGGGAAGGCTGGCCAAATACGCGCGCTCCTTTGCGGTGAATTTTCCATCAACCATTCTTCCCTCCCCCTATATTGCCTAAACAGCTTGGTTCAGAATCGTATCGGAGCTTTCCCATTGGCACCCTCGTTAAAACCCTCGAATAAAGCCCACCCTTCCCCCAATGAAAAGAAGGAGTTCCATCTTCAAAACAAAACAGTTCCGCCATTTTGCACAGATAGTAACGCTCATAGAATTACCCCCCCCCCATAAAATTTACAAAAACTTAACCTTGCCCCAGAGTGCCCTTTGGCTCATCATGGGGCATCACGTCCTTGAACACCGTCATGCAGACTCACTAGGCTAGAAACATGACGCAAGAGCTCGTTTCATTGACTATCATCATGGCGGTGGCGGCCGTCAGCCCGATTGCGGCGCAGCTGATTCCAGGAAGGTTCATTCCACAAACTGTGCTGCTGCTCGTCACCGGAGCCGCACTCGGTCCGTACGGACTGGGCGTAATCGAGGTGAACGACGCCGTGAAACTCTTGAGCGAGCTCGGCATGGCGTTCCTATTCCTGCTCGCCGGCTATGAAATCGACCCGAAACGACTCGCCGGACATCAAGGCAAAGTCGGCCTTGTCACATGGATCATCACCTTGGGGCTCGCCGGACTCGTCGTGACCCTGCTTCCATTCTTCGCAAAGCAAGGCATCAACGGCATCGCCACGGTAATAGCACTTACCACCACCGCTCTCGGCACACTCATGCCGATTCTCAAGGAACGCAACCTCGAAGGCACCCCCATCGGCGACGCCATCATCTCGTACGGAACGTGGGGCGAACTCGGCCCAATCCTTGCCATGGCCATCCTGCTATCCACCCGAACCGGCTGGCAGACCATGCTCGTGCTCGGCGCGTTCCTTACCATCTGTCTACTGTGCGCAATGCTACCCACGAAAGCACTGAAAACCGGCCATCGCCTGTACCGTTTCCTTACGGAAAACGCGAACACGTCATCGCAAACGCTCATGCGACTGACCACATTCCTGCTCATCTTCCTTGTCACCATTTCTGCACTGTTCGAACTTGACGCGGTGCTCGGCGCGTTCGCCGCAGGCTTCATCCTGCGTTACATCATCCCCGACGGCAGCAAGTCGCTGGAAATGAAACTGGAAGGCGTCGGCTACGGATTCCTTATTCCTGTGTTTTTCGTGGTGTCAGGAGCCGCGATCAACGTGCGCGCCGTGGCAGGCCGACCCGCGCTGCTCGTCGCGTTCATCGTAATGCTCATGCTGATTCGCGCGGTGCCCGTATATGTTGCGCTATCGCTCGACAAACGCGAGAATCCGCTGTCATCGCATCATCGCGTCACCGTAGCGCTGTATTGCACGACCGCGCTGCCGATCATCGTCGCCGTCACGTCACTGGCGGTGAAGGTCGGCACCATGCAAGGCGACACCGCGTCAACACTGGTCGCAGCCGGCGCGATTACGGTGTTCCTAATGCCGCTGCTTGGCTCGATCACATATCAGGTGGCCGACGTACATCCGGTCACCGCGGTTCGGGAGATTGCACACACACCATCCGATTGGCGGACGATCGTGCACGAACATGCGCAGGTGCGTGCGCTGCTGCACCATCAGGACCGGCTCAAGCGTATGGCGGAAACATTGGACGCACTGGAGAAGATGGGAACGATGGGACATGGCGATGAATATCGAGCCGAACTTGTGAAACGTGCGCGCCGCGAAATCGACCGGCAGTTGAAGGAACTCGGCCTGGACCCGCAGCTCACCACGCAACTGCCACACAACTACCGTTATCCGAAGAACTGAAACGCGAATCCGAGCCTTTCCGGCACTCTAAGTGTCCGATTCTGGAGAAACGGACAACCGTAACGCACTTTTACCCGTCTAGTTGTCCGATTCTGGAGAATCGGACATTCAGACATGCGCCTATTCGACGGATTTGAGCGAACTAATCGGGTCGATACGATCCAACACCGGATTCACGAACAACTGCACGAGCAGCGCGAAAGCCATGGTCGCGCCGGCCGCGATCACATAACTCAACGGCGTGCATTCCACTTCGAAATACAGTGCGGGCATATTCAACGCAGCCGTCAGCAATCCGCCGACGAAACGGCCGAGAGGCAAGCCCAGCACCACGCCCATCATGGTGAGCACCATCATTTCACGGTTCACATAGTGGTGAACCTCTTTGTCGAAGAATCCGAGCACCTTGAGCGTGGCCATCTCGCGTTCACGTTCTGACACGTTGGTGTTGGCGAGCGTGAACAACACCACGAGCGCGAGCCCGCCCGCGAGCGCCACGATCAGCGCGACCACCGCACCCATCAGATCGAATTTGAAGCTTTCCGCCATGTGCGCGCAGCTCACGGCTTTCATGACCGCATCGTCGTCTTCCAGCTTTTCCGCATAGGCGGCCTGGGATTCGCCTGAACCTTTGAGCTTCGCATACATGGCGTTCCACACCAATTGTTGGCCGTTTGACGATGCGCCATTCGAGGTACCGGATTCGCCGTTTTGATTGTCCGATTCTCCAGAATCGGACGCGGAAGATGCGGAAGACGTGCCGGATGCAGCAGTATCGAACAGCTGGCGATAATAGGTTTCGCTCACATACACGTCCGATCCGATCACACTGCGGATCACCGCGCTGACATGCGCTTCGGCCTGCATATCGTCACCGTTGGTCAGCGTTACCATACCGCCCGCTTTGACGCCCATCGCGCTTGCCGCGGACTGCGATACGATCACGCCGTCATCGCCCAGACTTACCGTATCGGCCGCACCATCCACCCAACTGGAGCGCACCGGCTGCAACGTGACCATCTTGCCGAACTCGCTGCGTTCACTGTCGGGCACGGCAACCAGCTGAATGCTTTCGCTCCCCGAATCGCCGGTCAAATCACCCGATTCAACGCGCACGTCCATGCTCGACGTGACGTGACCATCCGAAGCGACTTTCTGCCGCATCGCATCAGCGTCATCATCGTTCGCGACCACCATCAAATCGTACTGATACACGTCCTGATACTGTTTCGCACCCAATGCGGCAACGGTGTCGTTGATCGCGAGTCCGCACACAATCAGCGCGGTGCAGCCGGCCACGCCGCCGACCGTCATGATCAGACGCGATTTGAAACGGAAAATGTTGCGCGCCGTGACTTTGCCGAGGAAGCTCATGCGATTCCACAACGGCTTGATACGCTCCAGTAGAATGCGCGATCCTGCACGCGGCGCTTTCGGACGCATGAGACTGGCCGGCTTCTGTCGCATTTCCTGCGCGCACGCATACACGGTTGCGGCAAGCACGCCGACCACGAACAGCGCGACTCCGGCCGTTCCGTACAGCCAGTCGTATGCCAAGCGTACGTCCGGCATCACATACAAGCCTCGCAATACGACGAGCAGGAACGCCGGAATGCCAAGGAAGCCTGCGATCAGGCCGAATCCACCGCCGATCAGGCAGGCGAACAGCGCGAACAACAGGTATCGTGAGGCGACCGCAAGACGCCCGTAGCCGAGCCCTGTGTATGTGCCGATCAGCCCGCGATCCTCTTCGACCATGCGCGCCATGGCGGTCAGACTCATCATCACCGCCACGAGCAAGAACACGATCGGGAATGCGTTGCCCAGCGATTGGATGGATTCCAGATCAGATTTCAGCGAGCTGAATCCGCCGATTTGCGACCGGTCCTGCACATACCAACGCACTTGCGGAATGCTGTCTTCCAGCTCGTTTTGCTTGGATTGCAGTGTCCGTTCGGTGTCTTTTTTCTGCTGGTCCAATTTCGATTGTGCCTGGTCGAGTTGCGCTTTGGCTTCCGCTAATTGCGGGCTTGCGGCAATTACCGTTTCACGTAGTGTTTCACGGGTTGTTTCGTCGAGGGATCCTGCAGCCGCGCCCGCCTGCATATTGACGATTTGGTCGATTTGCTGATTGAGCTGGCTGCGATTGCTGTCGATCTGCTGTTGCGCTGCGGCGAACTGTTTGTCGGTTTGCGCTTTCGCCTCGTCGATTTGTTTGGTTCCAGCGTCGAGTAGTTCCTGATGACGCGCTTTCTGGCGATTGGTTCGCACCGTGCCGTCGATGCGGTCAGCTACTTCGCTGACGGTGTCGTCGTACACGTCACTGAACGAGTCCTTGTCGGCGGTGCCTTTCACGAGAATGGTGACGGCCGTGTACATGCTGCCGGTCACACCGTCGGACGGCGCAAAGAACGTGTAGTCGCTGGTGGCGGAGGAACGGAATGCGTTCGTACCCGAATAGCCGTCTGGATTGGTGAGATCCTGCGGGTCAAGCACCACGCCCACAATAGTCAGTTCGGTGGGGAAGCTCGGTGCTGATTGTCCGATTCACCAGAATCGGTCACGGAAGACGTCGCAGAAGAAGAAG
>ENA-OPZN01000002-OPZN01000002.1-human-gut-metagenome-genome-assembly--contig:-NODE-2-length-134968-cov-15.950253_pt1 | contig 134968 bp, 108 predicted proteins | sample MGYA00242483_ERZ504503 | MGnify/ENA primary metagenome ERZ504503 (study PRJEB26092, sample SAMD00036285) | human gut metagenome | host: Homo sapiens | study: EMG produced TPA metagenomics assembly of... | reverse complement strand
GCCTCCCGGCCACTCGCGAACGAGCGGACGATGAACTGGCAATCATTGACTATAAAGAAGTAGTACAAATACGCTCTTGAGTTCTCAAACCACCACCACTCACCCGCCTCGAGGCACCCCAACCGGGGAACCACTCGCCGAGCGGCAGCGAAGAGTCAATTTACACGAACCCCGGCGATCACGCAAATCGACCCTTCCAAAGATACCCTAGAACCGTTGCAAATAAACACATCCCTCGGCGTGTCGAAAAAGGCCTCCGAACGGCCGTACAGCCAGTCTAGACCCCGAAGACAACGCCTACATGAACCAAAAACAAACTATAAACGGCGTGTCATACCCATATACATCTCATTCCCATGTGATGAATACCCAAATGCAATCGCAAATCATGATTCCAGCGGAACAGAAAGAACAGAAATACAAAAGAGACGCGAAGAAGCATGAAACCTGGCTGCACTTGCGACCGCACGCACGCTGAAATACAACAAGAGCCGCCGACTCAGGGAAGTCGACGGCTCTCGCTGTTTCAATTGTTATTCAGTTATGTTTTGACCTGTGAGAAGGAAGTGAGATCAGGCAGTGACCTCAGCCTTGGTCTTCTTGCGATCCATGTAGCGCTTGATAGCCAGAGCCTCAAGTGCGATCACCAGGATTGCGGTCACGCCCCAAGCCACGTACATGGCGGTCTTCCAGATCGGGGTGGCGACCTTCGGCTCACCGTCTGCATACTGCCAGCTGTTGGCGGCGGTGTACAGAATATTGTGGGCGGCGGTACGCATGGCCTTCACGGAGGTTGCGGACTTGTCGGTGATGTGGTTGGTGATGGAGGTGGTAGCCAGCATGGAATCGTTGCCGTTACGGATCTCCTGATCACCGTTCTGGTAGCCGTAGCCGCCGAAATAATCGGTCAGGACGAAGCCCTTGAAGCCCCACTCGTCACGGAGCACGGTGTTCAGCAGAACGTTGTTGCCACCGGCATAGGTGTTGCCGATGTAGTTGAAGGCGCTCATCACGGCCTGTGCGCCGCCTTCCTTCACGCTCATCTCGAACGGCTTGAGGTAGATCTCACGCATGGCCTGCTCGTTGGTCCAGGTGCAGAGCATCTCAGTACGCTTGGTTTCCTGATCGTTCAGTGCGAAGTGCTTCATGAAGGAGTACACGCCCTTCTCCTTGGCGCCGGCGATCTCGTTGGATGCCATGACGCCGGAGAGCAGGGAATCCTCGGAGAAGTACTCGAAAGTACGGCCGGAGAATGCGTTGCGGTGGATGTTCATAGCCGGAGCGTACCAACCAGCAACATGCATGTCGTGAGCCATATCGCCGATCATCTCGCCGAACTGCTTGGCCAGATCCTTGTTCCAAGTGCAAGCGAATGCGGTGGAAGCCGGGAAGCCGATGGAGCCAACACCAGTGAAGTTGTTGTTCAACGAGGCCGGGCCGTCAGCGTCGGTGAGCTGGATCTTGCCGACGGAGGAGACGGCCGGAGTGCCGTAGCCGCCGTTGGCAATGAGGTTGTCCATATCGTCGAAGGTCAGCTCGTCAAGCAGCTTCTCCCAATCAGCATCGTCGTAATCCTTGCCGTACATGTCGGCCAGGCGGAGGCCATTCTTGGCACCGGTGGTCGGCATCTCGTCGGAATCGTCGTTGAACTGAGACGGATCGTAGTTGGCGTTGTTGTAGAAGGTTTCCTTTGCCTTATCAGACATTTCGAAGTTGGTCGGAGCGGCGGTGGCTTCCTTGTAGTTTGCGAAATGTCCTGCACGGCTCAGGTAGGTCACATCGCCTGCAGCATCATCGAACTGGTTGGTGGCCACGGTCTGGTCGCCATTGTGGGTGTTCGAATCGGAGTCGTAGGTGATGGTGTCGTCCACGGTGATCTTCTTGGAGCCGATCACAGTGTGGGAGTCGGAGTTGATGGAGATGTTGTAATCGCCCTTTTCGAGCACGTATGCCTTGGCATTCTTGTAATCATAGGAAGCCATGTCATCGTCTTCGAATTCGACGGTCACGTCCTCGGAAGCGCCCGGCTCAAGCTTCTCGGTCTTCTCGAAGCCAACCAGGTTGGCACTGGCCTTTTCGATGCCACCTTCGGTGTACGGCGGGTTGTAGTAGACCTCAACAACATCCTTGCCAGCGGTGTCGCCGGTGTTGGTGACGGTCACATCAACGGTGACCTTGCCATCCTTGTACGTCACATCGTTGAGCTTCTGCTCGAAGGTGGTGTAGCTCAGACCGTAACCGAACGGGAATGCAACCATGGAATCGTAATCGATGGCACCTTCGGCCGCTGCGGTCTCATAGAACTTGTAGCCCACATAGATGCCTTCGGAGTAGTTCACAAAGCCCGGGATGGCGGTGACTTCGTCACCAGTGAAGCCCGTGTACTTGGCGGCCTTGTCTTCCATGTTGGTGTATTCGAACTTGCCGAAGTTGTTGTAAGACACCGACTGGGTGAGATCCTTCAGGAAGGTGTCGGAAGTCTTGCCGGACGGGTTGGTATCGCCGGCAAGCACGTCACCGAGTGCGGAGAAGCCGGTTTGGCCTGCAGGCGGGCACCACACGACGGATTTGATCTGCGGATAGTCGTTCAGGAAGTCGAACTGGAAGGTGTTGGCGCCGTTGTAGACGAGCGTGACCTTGTTGAAGTTCTTGGTGACCAGGTCGAGCATATCGCGCTCGGTCTGGCTCAGCTGCAGGAAGCTTTCGCCGTCCTTGAAGTCCTCGTAATCCTTGGAGTTGTTCTCATAGGTGATGCCTTCGGCCTTCATGTTCATCGGAAGGTCAGCGCCCTCGCCACCGACGCGGGTGAGCACTACAACAGCCTCATCGGAGAAGCTCTTGGCATCGGAGATCAGGGAATCGGAATACTGGTCGGCCGGAACCTCAGGCAGGGTCCAATCCTGTGCCCACATGCCAACAACTGGGCGATCTGCACGGTAATCGGTGTACAGCTTGGTCAGGTCGGCGTTGGTCTCGATGCCGGCTTCCTTCATGCCATCAAGCAGGGAAACGGTGTCGTACTGGTCGGACATGGAACCGGAGCCGGTGCCGCCGTATACCGGGTTGGTGGAGCCCCAACCGAACACGTTGACCTTCTTGTTAGCCAGCGGCAGGTTGGAATCATCGTTCTTCAGCATGGTGATGGCTTCCGACTGCACTTCCTTGGCCAGCTCGTTGGCCTTGGAAACAGTGGTGTCAGACAGCATGTACTTGGTGATGGTCGCGTTGTTGAGCAGCGTCGACAGCGGACCGGACAGCATCATGGAAACCGCGACGACAATGCCGACCAAAGCCACAAGCCAAGACTCGGAGTGGATGATCTTACGGGTCGCCGCTTCCTTCACCGTCTTCTTGTTGACGGCAAAAGTAATGATCAGCGCGAGCACAAATAGCACGCCAATCGCAATCAGGTACGGCGTCAACGAACCGATAACGTTCATGACGTCAGCCATGTTGATTTGCAGCATGGTCTGCCTCCTCCTTGATTCTCATAACCAAACGACATGCAGGCTCCGATTTCCTCATCGAAACCAGAAATCATGCAACGCTGCCCCGCGTCACGCAATTTCCAGAAGTGAAGACACTTCTTCATGTCGATGTTTCGATTTCACCAAAATCCGCGAAAAAAGCACCCTGATTTTTCCCAGCCTGTCGTTTCGCGTGCATAATCTGCATACCACCTGCGCATGTAAAACTACCATTCGTGCACATATAATCCCGTTGCGCGCATGCATCTGGCACAATGTGCGCTCATCCGCAGATTGTTGCAACATCCTTGCCTTGATTGCGGAAATCATCGATCTTCATTGCGCTTCCAACTCCATAATCGCAATTCCTGCGATATTTTCGGCACACTACAGCGAGCTGTTCCAGCGGCAACTTACGTAAGGCAAGTACCATGGGTGCCATGAGCGACTTAAGCGCATTGAATCTGGAGGCAGGCAGCCTCGTTGGCGGATACACGTTGATTTCCCGGCTTGGCTCGGGTGCCATGGGATCGGTATGGCGGGTGCGAGATGACGGCGGCCATCAGTATGCGATGAAGATATTGCGTGATTCCCTTGCCGAGGAAGATGCGTCCAGCGAACGTTCCCGCGACCAGCTGACTGCACGCGAGCGCTGCGCAGGGAGGCGATGGCACTGCAGAAAGTGCGTCATCCCGGCGTGTGCGGCATTGTGGATATGGAATTGGATGATGCGCTGGCTTTTATCGTAACCGAGCTGATCGAAGGCAAGAATTTGCGTGAGGACGTGCGCGCCAACGGCCGGTATGTGGGCGATGATTTGGAACGGTTGGGACGCAAGCTGATCGAGGCGGTGAAGGCTGTGCATGCGGCCGGGATTGTGCATCGCGATATCAAACCGACGAATGTGATGGTTTCGAATACCGGACCGGTATTGGTGGATTTCGGCATTGCCATGGGCGAGGGCGAAAGTCATGTGACTCGTACCGGATTGGTGATGGGCACGCCTGGATTCATCGCTCCGGAAATCATCGACGGTGCCGAATCCGATGAGATGAGCGATTGGTGGTCGGTGGCGAGCGTGCTGGCGTTTGCCGCCACTGGCGAGCCGGTGTTCGGCACGAAACCGATGATGGCGGTATTGGAGCGTGCTGCCGCGGGAAGCGCGAATTTGGCGGGATTGCCGGCTGGGACCATGGCAGCGTTCCGTTCGGCGTTGAATCCGGATCGTACGAAACGTTGCACTCCAGACGAGTTGTTGCAGGCGATTGCGTTGGATGCGTTGAATCCGCAAGCTTGGATTTCGGGGAATACTTCGGATGCCGCCGATAGTGCCGGGTTGGAGGCGATGCTCCCTTTTGATGGATCGCCCGACAATCCACGAATGCTTTGGCGGGCGTTAGACCATGTGACGGGAGAAGACGCCATCGGCACGCGCACCTTGCCGCAATTCGTTGAGGCCACGCAGGCAATCGGCGCAACCGTTATTGCTGACATAACCGATACCGTTATTGCCGATGCGCCCGATGCCGGCACCTCGGTCATGGATATCAACGCGCATACCGCAACCATTCCTCTTGGCACCGGCACGCGCGTGCTGCCTGTCAATAGTGGGGATACCAGTGTGCTGCCGCAAGATACACCGCAATCCACGCGGGTGATGCCGGTCCAGGACGCTTGGAATCCCGCTCAAGAGGCCGCACAGATCGACCCGGCCATCAAACCTGCATTGCAGCGCATCGCCAACCAGCGGCCTCCTGCCGTAATACCGAACGCATCGGTTGAAATGGCGCAAAGTGCGCAGCCACAAGACATGCAAACATCTGCCGTGTCAACCGCACCGGTCACTCCGGCCGCGCCTCTCAACCCGAATGTGCCGCAGAGTGCACTGCAGCCGCCGAATCCGGCCGACGTGCAACGCGGCGAACTGCTAGGCAGAGGCGTGCCCCTCTGCGTGCTGATGGCGATTCCTGTGGCCGTATGCGGCCTGTTCTCGCCATGGATCGCCCTGATCGCGGGCGCGCTGCTGGCCTGGTTGCTCGCCACCATTGGATTCAATATGGAGGCGCAGCTGGAACGCGAAGGCCGCCGTGGGGGCAGCCGCAGGGCTTCCGACTGGTTCGCCCGCGCCGCCACGCTGCCTTGGCATGTGCTCAAGGGGCTGGGTTATGCGGTGCCACGCGCACTGATCATGGCGGTCATCGCCGCATTAGGATTGACGATTGCCACAGTCACGCTGCAACTGCCGTTTGCCATGGTTGATACGTCGATATTCGGATTCACGATTCCGCTGCCGACCTGGATTGAAGGGCCGGTTTCGCAAAGCGGCGTCGCCCAGGCCGGTTGCTGCGCCATCGGCTGGCTGGTATGCGCCCTCGCTCCGGGAGCATTGGTGCTGCGATTGGGTGCCGGCGCATTGCGCGGCCGCCCGAAATCCGGCGCCACTGCCGAATCGTACGATATGTAGTGACGCCATCTCACGAAATACGCAGCGAAAATCAAAAATCGGCAAACGTTTGCAATCATCAGAAAAACATCAGATAATCGCACGTAGTATGGCAATGTGAGCTTTTACGAAATACTTCATTCAGCAATAGCGTGTCCACACTACTATGGTGCACAGCATCGTGATGTGAACATCGAAAGGAATGTGGATGGCCCAGAACAGTAAGGATGCGCAGAAGCGCGCCAGCCGCGCCGAGCGTAGGGCCGCTGAGGCCGCGGAGATGAAGGCTCGCGCCGAACAGATGGAGAAGGAGCGCAAGCAGCAGACCCTCATCGGCGCCATCGTGATGGCGGTGCTGGTGATCCTGGTGGCGATCGGCGCGTTCACCGTGTATCACAACATGCACAAGAACACCGAAACGCAGGCTTCCACCCAGACCGTGGAAGAAGCGTACGACAAGCTGCAGCAAGTCGAAAACACCCCTAAGCTCGTCGATAAGAAGGGCGGATTGCTGATTTCGAAGGATGGCTACGGCAAGTCCGTCGAAGGCGCACCGACTGTTGCGATCTACATGGACTTCCTGTGCCCGGGCTGCGGCAATCTGCATCGCCAGCTTGATGAGGATCTGCAGAAGATGGTCGACGCGGGTCAGATCAATCTTGATTTGCATTTCATGGCGTTTATGGACAAGTGGTCCACCGACGATTATTCAAGCCGCGCAGCGAATGCCGCGATCTATCTGGCCGAGCATGACAGCGATCCGAGCCATCTGATCACCTTCCTCGAAAAAATGTACGCCGAGGATTTCCAGCCTGAGGAAAGCTCGAATTACAAGTCCGTCAGCGACGATCAGATCAAGGAACAGATGATCGCCTCGGGAGTTTCCGAGGATGTGGCGGACAAGGCGTTCGGCCGCGACTACCAGGATTGGCTTGACGCCATCGACACCTATACGCCGAAGCGCTCCGAACTGTGGAACACGTCCGGAACCTACAAAGACAGCATGACCACCCCAACGGTGACCATCAACGGCAAGTTCTGGGATATGAACCAGTTGAGCACTGCGCAGGAGACCATTGAGGAAGGCCTGCTGGAGGCCATCGGAATCAAGTCCGACGACATCGGCAAGGAAGGCGTGATGCCCTCCATCGGCTCCGACAAGGATCCGATCTCCAACACCACTGGCGAGTGATCAGCCCTACGCAATCCTCATAATCGAAAAATCATACCCCCCTACTCGCCAGCGTGCCAGCCAAAGCGCAGTTCCAAGTTGACGGTATCGGGCACGCTGGTTATGCTATTCAATCGTTGCCGTTTTTATGCATTATGCTAGAAAGCGGCACAAGCCTCCTTAGCTCAGATGGCCAGAGCGGCCGCCTTGTAAGCGGCAGGTCGTCGGTTCGATCCCGACAGGAGGCTCGAAACCCGTTTTGACGGGCTTTGACCTCTTACCATGGGTAAGTGATCCAGAAGCCTTCCCCCAACTTATGGCTTCTGGCGACCGGACGAGGCTTCCCCCAACCTGCCTCGTCCGGGCAGGGGGCAGGACATCCCCTTCTCTCCTGCCCCCTTTTTTCTTTACTCCTTTTCCTCGAAAATGTGGCGGTATAGATAAAGCCAGCGGAAACCATGCCATTCGTCCCGATCTGACCGTTACAATGACGGCGATGTAGGCAGTCGCTGGAAAGAGGACGTATGACAAGAAGGTGGACCCCCCGGAGATTCGTGACGCTTCGGCGTGTTCGAGTGACGGCATGCGTGGTCTCGTTGACGCTCGCCTCGACGCTCGCATTCGGCGTAGGCGCGCGCAAAACCGTGGCTCTGACCATCGATGGCGAAACCACCACCGTAACCACATACGCGATGAGCGTCGACCGTCTGCTGCAGGAACGCGGCGTGAAGGTCAAAACGCATGATCTCGTGGAATCCACCAGCCCCACCAGCATGCTGAGCAACCATGACGTGGTGACGGTACGAAGCGCCTACCAGACCACCATCACCATCAACGGGCAGGAAGTGCCCTTCTGGACAGTGGCGACCAGCGCCGAACAGCTGATCGGATTCTTCGAACAAAACGAAGCAGACGCGGCAAAAGTCACCGTCAATATCGACAACGTGTACAACAAACTCACCGGCGGACTGATCATCAACCAAAACGGGCCGGTCACCGTCATCGCAGACGGGCAAAGCTCCGAATCGCCGAATGGCAAACTGCCGGCGGCCTCCATTCTTGACTCCAAAGGCATCACGCTGAACAAGGAGGATCGCGTCAGCGTCGAAAAAGACAACGGCGAAACGATCCTGCGCGTCCGCCGCGTGACGCACGGCGAGGAAACACGCACGAAAGCGGTGCCTTTCGGCACGCAAACCATCGTCGATCCCAGCCTGCAGCCCGGCGAAGTCGTAGTCAGGCAGGAAGGCGAGGACGGCGAAATCCAGCAAACGTACGACGTCACGTATGTGGACGGCGAGAAGGAAAGCGAGACGCTGACCAACGAAACGACCACGAAAATCGCCCTCGATCAGATTATCGCAGTAGGACCGGCAGCATCTTCCGACGATTCGGGATCGGATGACGGATCCGGCAATTCCGGAGATACCGGCAATTCCGATAATTCCGGAAAGAACGACAATTCGAACAAGAACAACAATTCCGATAATTCCGACAAGAAAGACGATTCGAACAGTAATTCCGGCAATACGGATAATTCAGACGACAACAAGAAGGACGATTCCGGATCGAAAACGGACCCGGATCCGACGCCAACTCCTGACCCGACCCCCACGCCGGATCCGACGCCCACCCCGACACCGCAACCTTCCGATCCTTCGGCAGGATGCCGCCTCTATCACCCCTCCCCCGCGCAGGCACAGGCCTACGCGGCCGGAGCCGCGGCGCAATATGGCTGGACCGGGCAAAACTGGACCGATCTGGTGAAACTGTGGACGCGTGAATCGAGCTGGCTGTGGTATGCGGAAAACGCATCTTCCGGAGCCTACGGCATCCCGCAGTCGCTTCCTGGCAGCAAAATGGCGGCATTCGGCGCAAACTGGCGTGACGATGCGGCCGTGCAGATCGACTGGGGCCTGAGCTACATCGCGCAACGCTACGGCAGTCCGTCGAAGGCATGGGAGCATTCCGAGCAGGTCGGATGGTATTAAACAACGCCGATCGCAACAATACGCAAACGCAACAGCGCACACTTTTCATACCAGTTGAACGGATAATGAGGTAATGACAGAACACGCGAACGAAACCAACGCAACCGACGAAACCGCGCAAGGCCGCCTGTTGGGGGCTGCCGACATTCGGCGTATCGCGGCCGAGGCCGGTATCAGCCCGACGAAAAAATTCGGGCAGAATTTCGTAATCGACCCGGGCACGGTTCGTCGTATCGTGCGCGAGGCAGGTGTGACCGCCGACGATCATGTGCTGGAAGTCGGACCTGGACTCGGTTCACTGACATTGGCGATTTTGGAAACCGGCGCCACGATGACCGCCGTGGAGATCGACCCGCCCGTTGCGGAACGACTGCCCGGCACCATCGCCGAATTCATGCCGGATGCGGTGGATCGTTTCCGCGTGGTCAATCGCGATGCGTTGACCGTGACGCCGGAAAATCTGCCTGATTTCCAAAATGATGATTCGTTTACACTGGTCGCCAATCTGCCATACAACGTGGCCACGCCGATTCTGCTGACCCTGCTGGAACGTTTCGACAATCTCGGCACGTTCCTCGTGATGGTGCAGAAGGAAGTCGCGGACCGACTGAGCGAAAAGCCCGGTTCAAAGATCTACGGCGCTCCAAGCGTGAAGCTCGCTTGGTATGGTACCGCGGAACGTGTGGGCATTATCGGGCGCAATGTGTTCTGGCCGGCACCGAATGTGGATTCCGCGCTGGTGCTGTTCAAACGATATGAGGGCGGGCACACGCCTTCGGCCAACAATCCCGACGGTTCCGTAGTGGACCGCGAAAAACGTGTTCCGTCTTATCGACGCCGCATTCGGCCAGAGGCGCAAAACCCTGCATGCCGCGTTGAAGAAGATCGTGCCCTCCGAAGCGTTCGAGCAGGCGGGCATCGATCCGACGCGCCGTGGCGAAACGCTTGCCATCGACGAATTCGTGGCATTGGCACGAGCCGTGGGCGAGGTGTCGCAAGCATGAGCGACACCAACACCGCAATCAACACGGTCAGCGTGGACTGCCCGGCGAAAACGAATCTGACCCTGCACGTAGGCAGGCCACGCAGCGAATGGGGTGGCCGACACGAGCTCGACACCATCTACTGCGCCGTCGGCGTGTACGACACCGTCACCACCAGTCGCAAAAAGCCCGGATCCGGTTTCTCCCTGAATCTTGAAGGTGCCTATCTTGGCGATCTGGCCTCCTCCGGCAGCGACATGCGACGCAACCATGCCGTGCTCGCCCTGTTCGCCATGGCCGAAGCGAGCGGCCATGAACCGGATGTGGCGTTGAACATCGAAAAACGCATTCCCGTTGGCGCGGGCATGGCAGGAGGTTCCGCGGATGCGGCCGCCACGATTCTGGCATTGAACACGCTATGGAATCTTGATTGGTCCATTGAACGGTTGCAACAGGTTGCCGCCACATTGGGCGCGGATATGCCGTTCTGCCTGACCGGAGGCTATGCGCGAGGCACCGGCTTCGGCGAGCAGATCGAACAACTCAGCGAAAACAGCGACGCCGTGCTGGAACTGACGGATCAGGGCTTTGCAGGCCGTCTGCTGGTCGGCGCGTATCAGGCGGAACTGCGCACGCCGGAAGTGTATGCCATGTTCGACCAAATCGGCGCCGGCGCAACCGACAACAATCATCTGCAACAGGCGTCGATCTCACTGCATCCACGCAGCGGACAGGCGATCGACGAAGCGTTGCAGGCAGGCGCCAAGCAGGCGTTCGTCTCCGGATCCGGCCCTTCCGTAATCGCATTCGTGCCAACCGACGATGCGGCACGCACCGTGCAATCGGCATGGCAACAAAGCCGTTGCGTCGACCGCATCATCGCCACCAAGGCACCGGCCCATCCGATTGTGCATATCATCGCGTAACAGTAAGGTTGAAGTCAACCGATTTTTGGAGAAGGACTCGTACATGACTCAGGCTAACGACGAGCGCGCCGCGCGCAAACAGTACATTCGCCGCCGTCAAAAGGTGGTGTTCACCATCACCGGCACCATTTTGACGATCGCATTGGTGATTTCCCTGCTGTTCTTCTTCCATGTTGGAGGATTGGGCAATGTCAAGTCGGCCGCGGTACAGCCGAATTACGGCCAGCAGGCCCCTTGCGCAGCACAGGAACAGGACGGCAGCAAAGGCAAGTACGTGGAAAACCGCAACATCACCGTGCGCGTGCTCAACGGCACTGAATTCGCCGGCTTCGCGCAAGCCGTCAGCAGCGCGTTGCAGAACCGCGAGTTCAACACCCAGGCAGCCGGCAACTACACCAGCTCCAAAGTGGAACGCACGATGATCATATTCGGCAAGAACGCCATCAATCAGGCGTACACGGTGAACAGCAACTTCACCGACGCGACGATGGTGATGGACGATCGTGAGGATATGCTGATCGACGTTGTGGTTGGCGCGACTTTCGACAATCTGCAGAATCAGAAGAAGGTGCCGACCGCCGGCAAGGAGATCGACAGCTTCGAGGGATGCGTTACCGTCGACAAGATGACCGACGTACAGAAGGCCCCCGAACACGACGCCGTGTGATTTGCAGATTTTTTGATTTGCAGATTTTCGGATTGACCTCACGATTTCGATTTTTCACTGAAAATCAAGATCGTGAGGTCAATTCTTATATTCGTGGGTTAAATCGCGGGCGAAATCCTCCAGAGAATACCCCCGAAACCGCACTTTTCGGAACCGACTGACCTCACGATTCTATTTTTGCCCGAAAAATCGAATCGTGCGGTCATAGAATCCAAATCGTGAGGTCAGCAAGCAGACTACTCGGCCTGCTGTTCCTCATACCAACGGTTCAACTCGGCAACAGCGACATCACGCTCGACCGGGCCGTTATCGAGGCGATATTCCAGCATGTGCTTGTACGCCTTGCCAACCAGCGGCCCCGGGTCAATGCCGAGCAGCTGCATGATTTCGTCACCGTTCAGATCAGGGCGGATCGCGTCGAAATCCTCCTTCTCCTTCAGATCGCGCACGCGCTGTTCCATCTCGTCCATCGCCGACGAGAACACCATGGCCTTGCGCTTGTTCTGCGTGGTCGCGTCGGCACGCGTAAGGCGGTTCAGGCGCTCATACAGCGGACCCGCATCCTTGACGTAACGGCGGACCGCGGAATCCGTCCACGGCTCCTCTACGTAGCCGTGGAAGCGCAAGTGCAGATTGACCAGCTCGCTGACGTCCTCGACCATATGATGGTCGAAATGCAATGCCTTAAGGCGCTTGCGGGTCATTTTCGCGCCGACCGCATCATGATGATGGAAGCTCACCTTGCCACCCGATTCGAAACGACGCGTCTTCGGCTTGCCGATATCGTGCATCAGCGCGGCCAAACGCAACGTCAGATCCGGTGCCGGCACAGGGCCGTCCGGGCCGGTTTCGAGGGCAACCGCACGATCAATGACGATCATGGTGTGCTCGAACACGTCCTTATGACGATGATGTTCGTCGATTTCGAGCTGCAATGCCGGAATTTCCGGGAAGACGATATCGGCAAGACCGGAATCGACCAGCGCTTCGATACCTGCGCGCGGGCGATCGGACAGCAGCATTTTGACCAGTTCGTCGCGTACGCGCTCAGCGGAAACGATTTCAATGCGATCGACCATGTCGGTCAGCGCTTCAGCGGTTTCCGGTTCGATACGGAAGCCCAGTTGCGCCACGAAACGTACGGCGCGCATCATGCGCAGCGGATCGTCGTCAAACGACTGGCGAGGATCGACCGGCGTGCGCAACACGCCCTTGGCCAAATCGTTCGCGCCGCCGAACGGATCGACGAATTCCAATTCCGGCACACGCAACGCCATGGCATTCACCGTGAAATCACGGCGGGAAAGATCGCCTTCCAGCGTGTCGCCATAATTGACTTCCGGCTTGCGCGAGTCGGGGTCATACGTGTCGGAACGGTAGGTCGTTACCTCAACCTGCACTTCCGTGCCATCCTCACGCCTGCGCATGGCGCCCAACGTGCCGAATTTACGGCCCATATCCCAAAAGCCATCGCGCCCGAAACGGCGCAAAATGTGTTCAAACTGCTCAGGACGCGCCGATGTGCAAAAATCCAAATCATGCGATTTACGATGCAACAGCAGGTCTCGAACGGGACCTCCCACCAACGCCAATTCATAGCCTTCCGCGGCGAACATACGCCCTAATTCAATGGCCTCTGGCCACACTTCGAAGTTCACGCCATCCCTTTCCGGCACCACAAGTTTCTGCCTTACCAGCATACCGTTACCCCACCTGCACACAGAATTGAGTATGGTTGGAATCATGATTACGCCCGCAGACCTTGCACGCATGCTTGCCCATGCTGCGGACGACCATGCCCAAAATCCGATGGAACCAGACAAACTGCTGTACACATCGCAGTCCGTTTCCTTGCGGCAAGAGACCATCATCACGCCCAACGCACCCACCCCGCAATAATGCCGCAGCGGCGCGCCACGGACGGTCCGACCACGTTCGCCTCGCTCGACGCGCAGGAACTGCCGGTAGTGCGCGAATATTCGGCGGGAGGTCTCGTATTCGACGACAAGGGCCGTGTGGCGATCATCGCACGCCACTCGCGTAGCGGACATTTGGAATGGTGCCTGCCGAAAGGTCATATCGAAAAAGGCGAAACACCGCAGCAAACCGCCGTTCGCGAAGTTCACGAGGAAACAGGAATCCTAGGTGAAGTGGTCGATTCCATCGCCACCATCGACTACTGGTTCACCGGAACCAGCCAGCGCGTGCACAAGCTGGTGCATCATTTCGCATTGCGTCAGATCGGCGGCGAGTTGACGGTGGAAGGCGACCCGGATCATGAGGCGGAAGACGCGATTTGGGTGGATTTTGCTGATTTGGACGACGTTCTCAGCTACCCGAACGAACGAAAGATAGCATGGTTGTACGCAAGGAAACTCAACAGACAGGCGTGAAGGTGAATCAACCCGCACAACGGAACGTTCCGCACGGCATGCGTGCGCTTTCGGCAATCCTCGCCATGGTTATGACCATGGCGTTGATGTTGTTATACGCACCTGTGCCGAAAGCCGAAGCCGAAGAAACACAGGAATCGCAATCCGGCACCATGCTGTCGATCGACTCCTCCACCGCCGTGCTGACCGACACTTCCGGCTATCATTTGAGCGCGACGGTGACCAACACCACCGATCAGGAAATCCCTTCAGGCACGCTCACCCTTGCCATGAACGCCTTCTACACGTTCGTGTCGCGCAACGATATCCAGGAATGGTCGGAAGGCATCGGGCAGATTCCCACGCCCAATATCGTTGGGCAGAGCGAGGTTCCCGCGCTTCAACCGGGAGCTTCGGCGAACGTGCACATCGACGCGGACTCGAATCAGGAGACGCTGGCGTCCGTCAACTCCTGGGGGCCGAAACCGGTCACGCTCAGTTATGAGGCCAATGGCGTTCAACAAGACGAAGCGCACACTTTCGCAACACGGACCGGAGCTGGAATCAATACCCCCGACACGCCCGCGATGAATATCACCATCGTGCAGCCGCTCGAAGCGCAAGGATGGACCACCGACAACACCATGCTGGAACAGCTCGTCAACAAAGGTGGCGTCACCTCCGCGGAACTCTCGAAAATCGCCGTTCCCGGCAAAGAAGACGAGGCACGACTCAAGTCGCTGGAACAGACGTTCACCAAGCATGACAAACTGCAGGTGGTGGCCGATCCAACCTATCTGAAGGCGATGCCGATGCCGACGCAAGTCGACGGCATCACGCAACCGGCCCTGTTCGACATCACCGCCTATTCCGCGCTAAACGACAGCAAAACCTATGATTCGGCAGGCGTCGGCACCTCGCAATGGAACGCCGAACAGGCCTTGAAAAACTATCAATCGGCGTTGGGTGACCCGAACGCGAGTATGACCACGTATGCATGGCAGGGCACCGGCAATTGGACCGCCGACGCGCTGGCGAAAGCCAAGCAGCAGGGGTACGACACCGTCATCGCCACGCATGATTTCGAAGAGGATGATGCGGCCACCGCGGAAACCGGCAAGACCGTAGTAACCACCGACGCCGGCGACATCACCGTACTGACCGCGCAAAGCGTGCTTTCCAACCTTGCACAAGGCAAGGCGACCAGTGCCGACGCCGAAGCGGACGGCGAGGGAACAACGGCCGGGCGTCTCGCGCGATTCGTCGCGCAAAGCGCGTTCTACCAGATGGAGCAGCCGTATTCGGAACGCAATCTGCTGGTCTGCCTGAACGGCAACTCTGATCCGGCCGTCGTGGACGCACTGATGACGGACGTCGAACAATCGCCATGGCTGAACATCACCGATCTGAACACGCTCAACAACGCCGACCCCGCCTTGAGCGGCGACGATGCAGCCGCGATCGTGCCGCAATCCGACGGAATCAATGATGCGACGCAAGCCAATCTCAGGCAGACGCTCAACACACTGGCAGCCTCGACAAACGACATCAAACGATTCAACGCATCCATCCTCACCGACGTCGCCGACGATGCCAAGCAGGCCCCCGCAGGCCTCAAAGCGTGGCGCAGGCAGCTCGTCAACGCGCACGGCATCATGGCCCTGCACGCGCTAGGCGGCGAAAATCCAGCCGGAAGCACCATGGTGGAAGGAGCCGGGCAACTGGCGTCCCTGCTCATCAACGGCGTGGCCATCACACCGACGGAAAACGTCAACGTGGTCAGCGAAACCGCGCAAATGCCCGTTACCATCAGCAACAGCCACCCCTATCCGGTCACGGTAAAAGTCTCATCATTGACCAACTCCATGCAGATCGTCACTTCGCGTTTCGACACCGTGGAAGTGCCCGCGCACGGCGAAGCCCAAGTGGCGTTCATTATCCGCGTGGCCACCTCCGGCACCGCGGACGCCACGCTCAGCCTGCAGGACAGGCAGGGCATCACATTCGGAGCGACACAAACCACCCACATCACCAGCGCATTGCAGATCAGCGACAAAACCGGCTTCATCATCATCGGCATCGCCGTGCTGCTTGGAGCTTTGGGACTGTGGCGCCAATTCCACCGTAAGAAGGATCCAGACGAATGAGTTCTTCCGTTGGCCGTAATTCACTGATCATGGCCTCCGGCACCGCGGCCTCGCGCGTGACCGGGCAAATCCGTACCATTCTGCTCGCTTGGGCTTTAGGCACCACCGGCTATGCGGCGAACGCCTACCAAGCCGGATCCATGATTCCGCAGGTGATCTACACCTTGGTTTCCGGAGGTATTTTCAACGCCGTGCTCGTGCCGCAGATCGTACGCACGTTGAAGGCAAAAGACGCCGAAACCAAACTCAACAAGCTCATCACGCTTGCCATCACCATGCTGTTGGCGGTGACGATCCTGATGGCCCTATGCACGCCGCTGCTCACCAAGCTGTATGTGAACGGTAGCCCCGAAACCATGGCGTTGGCGACCTCATTCACCCTGTGGTGCATGCCGCAGATCTTCTTCTACGGCCTATATACGGTGGTCGGCCAGATTCTCGCGGCCAAAGACCATTTCACCGCGTATGCGTGGAGTTCCGTGGGTGCGAACATCATCAGCTGCATCGGCTTCGGCACGTTCATCGCGCTATTCGGCCGTGCCACCGAGCATCCGCTTGATTTTTGGACCGCCGACAAAATCGCCCTGACCGCAGGCACGTGGACGTTGGGCGTGGCATTCCAGGCGCTGGTACTGTTCATTCCACTGACCAAAATCGGATTGAAATACCGCCCCATCTTCGGCCTTCGTGGCATTGGATTGCGTTCCATGGGACCGGTCGCGGCTTGGAGTGTCGGCATTGTCGTAATCGACCAGCTCGCCAATATCGTAATCACGCGTACCTCCACTAACGCGCCGATGCTCGCGCAGCAGCAGTTCGGCATCAATCCGCTCGACGTGGCCGGCAATGCTTCATACCAGAACGCGTACACGATTTACATGTTGCCGTATTCGCTGATTGCCGTTTCGCTGGCAACCGCGATTTTCCCGAAAATATCCCGTGCGGTCGCCGATCATAATATCGCCGAAGCGCGCATCGATCTCAGCCAGGCGCTGCGCAATATGGGTGTGATCATGTGCTATTTCGCGGTCGCTTTCGTGGTGATGCCCGTTCCGATCATTCTCGCGTTGCTGCCGTCTGTGAGCGTCAGAGAGGCGATTCTTATGGCGGGACCGTTGGTCACGCTTGGCGTGGGACTTCCGTTCGCCAGCGCGTATCTGATTATCCAGCGCACGTTCTATGCATTCGAAGACGGCAAATCGCCGTTCATTTTCATGCTGTTCGCCATGGGCATTCAAGCGGTAAGCGTGATCATCGGCGCGAAACTACTCCCCCCTACCGAATGGACGACAATGATCGGCATGGTAGGAGCCATGAGCTACATACTGCCGATCCCCATCCTGTATGCCATGCTGCGCAAACGATTCGAAAACAATATCGACGGTCCGCGCATAGCCATCTCGTATCTGAAATCGATTGGCGCGGCAGTAGCTACCATGTTCATCGGCGTGACGGTACGTGACAGCGTCTACCAGCTTGTCGGCGCCCAAATCGGAGCGGTGGACGGTCATATGAACTGGATTCAGGCAGTGGCGTGTGCCGCACTGCTGGCCATAGTGGCCTTCATCGTTTACGTAGGCATGTTGCGGCTGCTACGTTCCGAGGAATTCAAGGAGGCGATCGCACTGATTTCCTCACGTATTCCCGGACTTCGCAAGCCGACCAGCCCCAACGATAGACTGGAACAGGACGACGCCGAAAACGGCGAGTGACCATAGGCAGAACAAACGTTTACAAAAAGTTGAAGGAACCCATGAAACCTCAGCTGGGAGATACCATCAGCAATCGCTACGTGCTCGTTTCGCCATTGCGCGAAGAAACCGGACTGCAGGTCTGGAAGGCCAGCGACCATGTGCTCGCACGGGATTGCCAGCTGTTTATTGTCAGCAGCAGCAAGGCATTGCAGGAAGTCAACGCAACCGCTTCCATGCTGGCTATTTCGCATGATTCCCACTTCACGAAAGTGCTGCAGCTCCAGCATGCCGGCCAGGTCGCGCTGGTGGTGACGCAGCTTGACGAAGGCATGACCCTCAGTGAATATCTTGCGCTGAACGCCAACCAGCCGTTGAGCTATACAGCCATGCGCTCCATCATTGGCGAAGTCATCGAATCATTGCATGCGCTGCAAAAAGACAATCTCACGCATTTCTCCATCAGCACCGACACGGTGCGACTGACCCGTTCCGGCATTCAGATCGCAGATGCTCCAGTGAGCATCATGCTTGCCGACACTTCCCGCGCGCAGGCTTTGGAAAATCGGGAACAGCTTGCGATCCGTCAAATCTCAGCGCTGTTGTACGCTATGCTGATCCGACGCCCGTCCACGCTGTCGACGGATTTCCGTCTTGAAGCGCTCGCGCCGACCACGCCGATGGAATTCCGCGTGATCTGCAAGCGCGGTCTCGAACTTGAAGAGGACGACGGCTTCCCCACCGTTCCGATGGCAACCATTGCGGAATTGGAAGCGTTGCTTGGCGAGTATCAACCGCTGTCATCGTTGGGAAGCATGGATATCACGTTGCCTTCCATGGATTCGGAATGCTCAATCGCCAATGTTCCGTTACTGCAGATTCTTGAGAAGGATGTGCTCCCGCTGCCGGATACGCTGGCAGCGGCTGGAAGCATTCCGGAAATGACGTTCACGGCTCCCGAACCGCATAACGATTTTTCCGATGGCAAGGAGGCTTTGGCGAAAGGCGTCGCGGCCACCAGTGGAGCGGTGAAATCGTTGTGGAGCAGCGGCCGTGAACTGCTGAGCGAAGAAGACATCGATGGCGTGACCGACACCAGCGATTCTCCCTTCTCCTTCCCCATCAGGGTTTCCGTACCGGACGATGGCATGTCATCCGACGATTCCCAGTTGGAAAAAACCGGTCGCATTCCAGTGATCGCGCGGATGGTCAGGTCATTCAGCCCGGCGAGGAGTCCGCCCGTGCGTTGAAAGCAGAGCAGGAGGCGATCGATGCCGCGTATGCCGCCGGTCGAGCCGCGGTTCCGCCGAGCTTCACGCCGAAGAATCCTTCTTCCGCTTCGGCGAATACTGACGTTGCCGACGCGAAACTGTTTGGCAAGCTGAAAACGAAGGTCGTTGCGATTATCGTGGCGGTCATCGTTGTTGCGGTTGCGCTTGGGTTTGCAGTTCATGGTTTGATGCAGCCTTCAGATTCGGTTACGACTGATTCAAAAGGACCATGGCCGGAAATAAATCTTGACGAAGTGCCGTTCGGCGAGGGAGATCAGTCGGATGCGAATTCCGCAGATTCTTCCAATTCCGATACGTCCGGCAATACCGATTCGTCCAATTCCAAGGATTCTTCCGATGCTTCCGCCAATACGCCGGCATCCGGCGAGTCTACGGCGTCCAAGCAACCCAAGAAAACCGAGGACAAGGTCGTGACCGCCGATAAGCAGTCGAAGAAAGTGCCGGATCCGAAGCAGCCGGAAAACACGACCGCATACGAAATCGACAATCGTCAGTTCCTGTCGAATCCTGACGGACAGCAGGGCTACGGATATTACGTGCATCTGAGCCAGCCGCAGAAGGCGTATCGCATGGTCATCAAAATTCGTTCTTCCGGTGGTCAGGGATATATTCGCGTGAATGCGACAAACAGCCCGTCCCAAGGCGAACAGGTGGCGCAGTTCGAGTTTGACGCTTCCGGCACGACCGACATCAAGTTCGACAAGGCCGTGGAAACACAGGACATCATGCTGTGGGTTCCACTTGATAGCCTGCCGGGCAACCAGCTGTACATCGAAAGCATTCAAGTGTTCTGATCGTCAGCACATCGCAATATCCGATTACTTCTGAAGATTGCGATACGAAAAGAGCCTGCCATGCGTCACCTCACGTATGGCAGGCTCTTTTCGTATTTATTTTTGGAATATGGTCGTAGTCGAAAAGCGATGGAACTTGGCTCAAGAATCGACAACCAACTTTTCGCCATTTTTATCACTCTGATGTCAGAACTCTAATGTCAGATTCGGGAGCTTGCTCGCGGATGATTTTATGCTGCGCGACGGCTACCCCCGTCTCTACAGTTCCGAAATGCCGCTTGAACTCTTCTTTTCGTCATATCTCAGCACATATGTCGAGCGAGACGTGGCCGGTTATCTCAATGTTCGAAACGTGACCGCTTTCCACAAATTCCTGCGTCTTTGCGCTCTGAGCGGCGCTTTGTGGCGGCTCGCGTGGAATCAAGTTTTCAAGCCAAAGACGAGCAGGTATATTCCGCCGCAGACTGGCTGACGCGCTGAAACGTCTACCCCAGCATTAGTCTGACCCATGATCTGGTTTGGCTGGCCTCATGATTGTGATCTGGCGACCTCACGATCTGCGATTTTCCCACGATTTTGATTGGCTGACCTCACGATTTCAATCGGGGACACTCTTTTCCAGATCGTGAGGTCGCCAAAACAAAATCATGAGGCCAGATAGAAGAAATCGTGCGGTCAACTGACAAATCATGCGGTCGCTCACATAATCCCGTCCGCACAACCCGCACCTAAAACCGATTACCAGAGTCACACGGACGGAATCGCAGCTACCGCCAGCACACCCCTTACTCCGGCCAGGATTCGAAGAGGGTGAGGAGCGTTTCAACGTTGGTGTCGCTCCAACTGTCGATTCTGGGACCAGCATACGTACTGTTGTATGGCTGATCGAACACGACCACATGCTGCCCTGCCTCACGCAAGGTTTCGATATTCGCCGGCGAATCGTCAATATGAATCGTGGCCTGCATACTGTCTTTCAGCCCAGTAAAGCACAGACTCATGTACGGAATGCGGTTGCTGTCCAGCCATTGCGCGGTGTCGGAAACGACCATCTGATGCTGGCCGGACACGAACAGCCGGTGCGTGACAATGCGAATGTACACATGCTCATTCGCCAATCGCTGCAATGCCTGCGCGACCCCGGAAGCGGCTTCATCGTCGCATACAGATGCTCACGCTCCGCGGCTTTGTGCGTTTCGATGTAATCGTCGAGCGTCTCGAACGGCCATCCGTCCTCGCGCGTGAGATTGTAATGCGCGGTCTGCAGCGCACGTTCCGGCACGTCAATGCCCTGCCGCTGCAGGTAATCGCGGATCGCGCCCTTGTAATCCGCGCAAACGCCGTCCAAATCGAGATTGAGCACGCGATATCCCTGCACGCCCACGCGCTGGCTCTCATATTGTTCAGGAATAGTCGCCATATCACGTTCCTTTCTTATGCCCGACACCAATCAGCCTGTCGAACAGCCACACCAATCAGCCCAGCCCAATCAGCCCGATATCAATCAATGTAACCTGACATTCGCCGGCAACAAGCGCAAATACTCCCGCAAATAAGGAAGATAGAAAATGGATAGAACAATGCCGACCTTGCGAAAAGTCTTACGGGAGAACGATTTTGAGACTTTCATAGAAAAGATAGAAAATCTGAAGATCGCGCCGTTTCTTTTGCGACGGCAATACTGCCCTGCAATCGACGATTGATGTTCATCACAGCATCGTTACGTTTATTTCAAGATTAGCCGATGAAAATACAAAAGAATCGACGATCGTTGCATGACATCGACGGTTGAGCCTGCCTATGATGAAGGCACAACAGAACAAAGAGACACGATGCGGCAGGAACCGGAGAGAAAACCGGAGCCGCACCCCACACGCGGGGAAACGGCAACGCCACCCGCGCTGAACGTAACCAAAAAGCAACAGACTTACGGCAGCGGCCAGAGGAAAGAACAGAAAACAAGAACGCCGCCAAGCCGAACGAAAGGAAACATCATGAAGAACAACACTTTCAACCAGGTCATCAACGCCAACCTCGCTTCCGTCGATCCGGGCTTCGGCCAGTTCGCACTCGCCAAGGCCAGCGCCGATCTGTTCAAGAAGGTCATCAACAAGTGATCCAAGGCCCGCGCAGGCAGGCGTCACACTAACACGACCGAAGGGCTTGCGCTCCATGTGGAGCGCAAGCCCTTTCTCATGTTCCGATCAAGCGACGCCAAGAATCCAGCCACCCCAGCAACTGCACACACAGCACCGCACGCAACCACGCACAACAGCTGGTGTTTCACGTGAAACTCTGTAGATGATCCGGCTTGGAAAGCACTTGATAATACGCCATAAGAAAAAGGAATGCGTGAAATCGTGCAGTGCGCGGCTGGTTGCTTTGGTGGTTCGCTACAGTGGGAATATGAGTGATTTGCGAGATGTGATTATTGTCGGATCCGGCCCTGCCGGATATACCGCGGCCATATACTTGGGCCGGGCTGGATTCAAACCACTGGTCATCGCGGGTGCGCTGACCCCAGGCGGGCAGCTCGTCAACACCACTGAAGTGGAGAATTTTCCGGGTTTCCCCGACGGCGTTATGGGACCGGAACTCATGGATAATATGCAACGCCAGGCTGAGAAGTTCGGCGCGGAAATCGTTTGGGATGATGTTGTTTCCGTGAGCAACAATGACGTCACCGGCGTGAAAACCGTGAGCGTCGATCAGGGAGACGTTTTTGAAACCCATGCTTTGATCATCGCAACCGGATCGGAATATCGCAAACTCGACATCCCCGGAGAGGCGGAATATTCCGGCAAGGGAGTGTCATATTGCGCGACCTGCGACGGCTTCTTCTTCCGAGATAAGCCGATTATTGTGGTCGGCGGCGGCGATAGCGCATTCACCGAGGCTGATTTTCTTTCACGATTTGGATCGTCGGTGACGTTGATTCATCGTCGTTCTGAATTCCGCGCATCGCAGATTCTCGTGGAACGCGCTCAGCAGAATCCGAAGATCACCATCGTCACGGATTCCGTGGTGGAGGAAATCTTGGGTGACGACAATGGAGCCCAATCCGTGAACATTCGCAACGTCATCACCGGAGAAACCAGCACGATTGCCGCAAACGGCATTTTTGTGGCGATCGGCCACTCCCCCGCCACAGCTTTTATTGACGGCATTGTGCAGCGAGATGCGGGTGGATATATTCAGGTGGACGGCGCCAGCACACGCACCAGCACTGCCGGCATTTTTGCAGCCGGCGACTGTGTTGATAGTATTTACCGTCAAGCGATCAGTGCCGCCGGCATGGGCTGCCGGGCCGCCCTCGATGCCCAAGCCTACCTCCAGCAGTAACGCTTCCCATCACGGTCATACCCTACAAAAACTTGAAAACGAGCGGAAGGGGCGGCATATTCTGTTCACGACTGTAAGCTTGGCCAAACGGCCTTGAGTGTGTCGTGAACAGAATATGCCGCCCCTTCCGCGGACACCAAAAACTTAAGAAATACTATTTTTCGGCAGTGGGCATGAGCAGGTCGACAATGCGCTTCATGTCGTCTTCGGATTTGAACACGATTTCGATGCGTCCATGCTCCTTGGATCCCTTGATCGACACCTTCGTGCCGAACCTCTTTTCAAGACCGACCTGCATCGGCGTTCCGGCCCAAGGGTTCAGCTTATTGGTTTTCGCTTTCTTCGGCTGGTCCGATTCAGCGACCTTCATCGACACGATTTCCTCGGTGCTGCGTACCGACAACCCTTCGGAAATAATGCGCGTCGCAAGCTGTTCCATGTCAGCTTCCGTCGGTAATCCGAGCAATGCGCGCGCATGACCGGCCGACAGCAAGCCGGAAGCAACCTTCTTTTGTACGGTCGCAGGCAGATTCAGCAGTCGCAGAGTATTGGCGATTTGCGGACGCGACTTCGACACCGACTTTGACAATTGCGCCTGCGTCAAGCCAAAATCGTCGATCATCTGCTGATAGGCGGCCGCCTCTTCCAATGGATTCAACGCAACGCGATGCAGGTTTTCCAGCAAAGCGTCACGCAACATATCGTCGTCGGCAGTGGTTTTGACAATCGCAGGAATCGTTTTCAAACCTGCGATCTGCGATGCGCGCCAACGACGTTCACCCATAATGAGCTCGTACATGCTATCCATGCGCCCGTCGAACATATTGTGCGACTCGGCATCTTTAGCGGCGTTCTCCTTACGAGCAGCCTCAATCTGCGCGAGTGGACGCTTCCGTACGACAATAGGCTGCAGCACGCCGACTTCTTTGATGGAATCGGCAAGCTCACGAAGATCATCCTCATCGAAAATGGTACGCGGCTGATGCAGGTTCGGTCCAACATCACTCAGTCGCAATTCAACGAGATAACCGCCCTGCACCGGCAACAGTTCAGGTTCGTCATTCTTCTTATCTTCGGTCTTTTTTACCGCAGCGGTTTCACGTGAAACACTTTCCTGCTTCACTTCGGAAGTGGCAACAGGACTGGTGGAACCGAAGAACATGTCGGCAGGATGAGCAGTCTCATTCAACGTGATGGAAGGCATACTGGCTCGATGGCCACTCCCCTTCTTGGTTTCACGTGAAACGTTCTTCTTCATGTCATGGACGGCATCGACGGAAGCCTTGGCGGTTGCCACGGAACTCTTGACCGCGGTCTTCCCCGCGGATTGCCCGGCAACAGTCGCACCACCGGCTACGTTTTCTGAAACCTTTCCAGCGATCTTGTTATCAGCCTTTGCACCCGCAACAGCCACAGCCGGTTCAGTAGCGGCTTCCGATTTCGCCGACTCTCCTGGAAGAGACGGAAACAGTGCGCCGAGACCCTTGCCTAAACGTGATTTCGTAGCCATGATCAGTTCTCATTCCTTCTTGCATCGATAGCCTTCAGCACCGTCTGCGAGCGACGTGCGATTTCCAATGCGGCCTCACAATAGGCAATCGCTCCCATTCCCTTGGGATCGTAGGCGATCACGCTTTGATTGAAGCTTGGAGCTTCCGATATTTTCACCGTTCGGGGAATCGTGGTATTCAGTACGATAGTCGGATAATGATTTTTGACTTCGTCATGCACTTCACGGCTGAGTAACGTCCTCTTATCGAACATGGTGATCAGCATGGTGGAAACCAGCAGCGACGGATTGAAATGCTCCTGCACCAGTCCGATGGTATTGATGAGCTGGCCGAGACCTTCCAGCGCATAGTACTCAGCCTGGATCGGAATCAGCATCTCATGCACCGCACACATGGCATTAATTACCAGCAGGCCGAGGCTTGGCGGGCAATCGATAATCACGTAGTCGTAGTGCTCCTCGCTGGTTTCCAGAAACTCGTCAACCGCGGTCTTCAGAAGCACATTACGATTTTCCATGTCGGCGACTTCCAGCTCGGCACCGCTCAAATCGATCGAAGCTGGAACCACATCGAGCAGATCAAAATCAGGGCATGTGCGCTTGACTTCGGCGATGGTCTTCCTGCCTTCGATCACGTCGTACACCGAAGGCTCCCCCGACGCATGCGGAGCGCCCAACGCGGTCGACGCATTGCCCTGCGGATCCATATCGATCAGCAGCACCTTGGAACCGAACTGAGCCAACGCAGCGGAAAGATTCACGGCCGACGTGGTTTTGCCAACGCCACCCTTCTGGTTGGCGACCGCGATCAGGCGCGTCTGCTCCGGCTTTGGGCAAACGGCCTTCTGCAAGGCGCGATAGCGAGTCGATTCGTCGGCAATCTGCGAACCAAGAGGAGAATCCGATCCTCCGAAAATTCGTTTGATGGTTTCCGTTGCCGATTCCATCGATGTCAGGTTATCTGGTCCTTCAGGTCCAGTCATACACTAGCCTTCCTTACGATATGCTTAACATTCAAGTTTCATCATTCGGGTGGACAGCATCAGCCCATCTCACCCACTGTGCACAAATGTGAATAGCTGTGGATAGTCGGTGGATAACTTACGTTGTTCGCAAAAAGTTATCCACCGATCTTTCGTTGCTACTTCAACATTTTTCCGCCGCTTTTTTTTCGTCGATTTTCCAGTTGTGGACAATGTGCATAACTCACCGAAATGGTGGATAACTTACTTTTTATCCACCATGAGCACATGGGTTGATTCCAAGCCCGGACCAACCTCGGCATCCACCACCCGCGGACGAATGCCACCGCATTTGGCGATCTCTTTGGAAGCCTTTTCGATCTCCTCTTGCGCGGACCGCCCCTTCAGTGCGACCAAACGTCCACCGCGCTCAAGCAACGGCAGCGTCCACCCCGAAAGTTTGGTCATAGGAGCCACGGCACGGCACGTCACCACGGCAAACGGATGTTTCGCCTGAATAGGCTTGCCATCCAAATCCAGTACAGGACCGCGAACGGCCACTCCCCTGCCGTTCTTGCCGCCTTTGCCGTTCCTGGCGCTTCCATTGCCACGATTGCCGCCTTGAGCGCCAGCAGCACCCGCAATGGCCTCGATCATCTCATTGGCCCTGGCACGCACCACGGTAACGTTATTCAACTCCATATCGGCCACGCACTCGTTCAGCCATTCGACACGACGTTCCATCGGCTCCACAAGCGTGAACCGGTGATCCGGCAGGCAGGCGGCCGCGACAATACCGGGAAAACCGCCGCCACTGCCGATATCGGCAACCGTCTTGAACTGCTTCTTGGCCGTGGCTTCCTTTACGAAAGGCACAATGGCGGCCGAATTCAGAATATGGCGTTCCCAAATAATGCCAACATCTCTTGGCCCAATCAGACCGCGAGGTTCGCCTTCTTCGGCAAGTTTCGCATGGAAAACACGAAGCTTGTCCAACGCATCCCCCAGCACTTCCTCAAGCATCGGCGAATCATCAAGTTCGTCTGTCACATCACTCATGGGCACCATCCTATATCCTGCTCTTCCTCATTGCCGGTATTCCAGCAAGTACTTCCCGACCATTGACGGCAATATCACATGTCCGGCGCACGGCCAGCATGAAGTCACTCAAAAAATCGCAATAAAAAAGCGCCACCAAATGGTGACGCCATGTTTCACGTGAAACGAGCCGAACTCAGGCTCATCCTCGTCTTCAGTATCTTCGGCAGCGGAAGCCTTGAGATACACCGTGACGTAACGACGCGGTTCCTCGCCGTGGGAACGGGACTTCATACCCTCCTCACGCACCACATCATGCACGATCTTGCGTTCGAAGGAGTTCATCGGCTTGAGATCAACCGGCTCCCCCGTCTCGCGCACCTCGTCGATGGCGTCCAGCGCGATGTCGTGCAGACGCTGGCGCTTGCGCTTCAGATAGCCGTCGACGTCCACAATGAGATGGGAACGCTCGCCGGTCTTCTGCTGCACGGCCAGTCGCGTCAGCTGCTGCAGAGCGTCAACGACTTCGCCGTTGCGTCCGATGAGATGCTTGATGTCCGTATCATCATCGGCGACGATTTGCACGGTAGGGCGATTGTTGCGCACGCCCATTTCGATATCGCCTTCGTAATCGACGATATCAAGCAGTCCTTCAAGATAATCGGCAGCGATATCAGCTTCCTCGTTGAGCTGATCGATGGTCTTTCCTCATCTTGCGCCATAGTGGTGTACTCCTTGAGCGGGGTTTCTATTACTAAAGTCTTATTGTGTAAAGTCTAATTCCTGTTTACCACGTCGACAATAAACGCTGATAAAAGTGGTGTGTCCCGCGTTTCACGTGAAACACGGGACACACTTTTACTCACTTCTTTTTCTTTTTACGGCTCGGCTGCTGACGCTGGTAGCCGCTCTTTTCCTTCACTTCGGCAGCTTCCTTGGCCTTCTGCAGCGCCTCTTCCTCGAGGGATGGCAGACCGGCCTTGGCTCGGCGGGCGTTCTCATGAACATGATCACGCTTTTCCTTCGCTTCGGCGGCCGGAGATCCCGGAGTCGGGAAGACGTGGATCTGCCAGATGGAACGCAACAGATTGCAGATGTTGTTGGTGAGCCAGTACACCAGCACAGCGAACGGCATGGCAATACCGGAGAAAATGTACATGATCGGGAACATCCACAACATCATCTTCTGCATCATTTCGGTCTGCTTGTTTGCCGCAGACTGAGCCATGTTACGCTTCATGCTGTTGTACTGCATGAACCACAGGCAGAAGCACATCAATGCAACGAAGATGGCGATAACTACTTTGCCATGCACGGCGGCGGTCGTGAAGTTATCAGCCACGTTCACACCGAACACTGTGGTGGACGTGAACTGCTTGGCTGTGGCGATGTCGAAAGCGCCAAGACCCTGTCCGTCCCTGAATTTGCCGCGTGCGATGTACGGAATGGCTGACAGCGTATAGAACATGCACATGAATACGGGACCCTGCACGAACATAGGGAGCATGGAAGTGCAGCCACCCATCGGGTTCGCATCATTGTCCTGGTAGAGCTTCATCATCTCGCGCTGCATGGCTTCCTTGCTGGCGGGATCGTTCTTGCCCTTGTATTTGTTTTGGATACGCTGCATCTTTGGCTGCAGGACGGTCATCTGGGCCTGCATCTTGCGCATACCCTTCATGGACTTGTAGAACAGCGGAAAAACGCATGCCTGGACCACAAGTACTAGGAATACGATGGACATGACCCACGAGAAACCGATCTCGTTCATGCCCAGCATCACCAGGAACTTATGGAATACGGCCATGATCTGCGTCATGAGCCACTCGACGGGATACAGGAGCTTATACAGCCAGCCCCAGAAACCGCTGTCGAGGAGGAATTGATTTTGATTCATTACAGGCCAGTCTCCTTATCGCCTATAGGTTTTTCTACGTTCAGAGGCGTGAGCCGAGGTTCCTCGTGTGCCTTCGACCACGAACATCTGTAAAACAAGGAATAAAGCTGCGGAACGTCGTCAATTCCCCCACGGTTCCACTGATTGCAGCGAAGAAGGCGCAATAACGCAAGAAGGCCACCCTTAAGGCGGCCAAATCGTTCAATCGCCTGAATCGCGTAATTGGAACAACTTGGATAATATCTGCAGCAAGGCGCGGTATTCGCGGAAATATGACGTTGGTACCAGCGAATGGCACGAATCATCCAATTTCCGTTACGACCGGCGTTCATTACCGACGCACGGCCTTACGATTCACCGCTTCAAAACATGCTGCGATCTGCTGCTCCAACGATAGAAAATCGGCATGCGCAGCACTTGGCTTGGCACGCAACACGATATCGCAGGATTCAGGTAAGGCAGATTCGTACTTTCGTGCAAGCACGCGGAAACGACGCTTGACGGCATTACGCGTCACAGCGTTGCCGACAGCCTTGGAAACGGCCAAACCGACACGTCGGCCCCGCATCGCCGCAGAATCGTCGATAATGGCATCGTCGTGCACCAAATAATGCACGACGATGTCTTCTCGCGATACCCTACGACGGCGTTTGAGCACCGCGACGAAATCGCGATGGCTTTTCAGCCGTTCCACCGCTCTATGCCGTTAAATCAGGCAGCGAGGGACTTGCGGCCCTTGGCGCGGCGACGGTTGATCAGAGCGCGGCCTGCGCGGGTGCGCATGCGCTGACGGAAACCGTGCTTCATGTGACGACGACGGTTGTTCGGCTGGAATGTCCTCTTCATAATTAATGCTCCCGGTGTTTTTTGCCATGCCAAGGCACGGCTCCTCATGAGTCAAGCTCTACCAAGTTACTCTGACCCCTGAACAGAGATGAATGCGCATATCAAATCCTTCACATTTTCATGGGGATTCTCCCCACAAAACAATCCACAGAAACGTTGGTATGTCGCCAAACTCCCCACAAAAGTTATCCACAAACTACAATGATGTTATTCACAATTCAGTCTTTTCAACACGCTTACCGGTGGATAACTTGGGGAAAAGAGAGTACAAATAAACAGTTGCACACTTGGAAAAAGTCTGTCGAGAAAGGGGAATCCGTGGCCGACACGACAACTGACCCTCTCGAGCAGGCTCGGGGAGTCTGGTCCGACGCGCTGGCGTTGTTGCACCAGAATCCGGCGCTGTCCATCCGAGATAAAAGCTGGCTGGAAAACGTTTTTCCCGAAGGCATGTGGGGTCCTACCATTGTCTTATGCGTGCCAAGCGCGGCCGCACAGCAGACGTTGCAGAACGAATTGAACCAGCCCCTGCTGGAAGCCTTGCGGGAAGCCGCCGAACAGGATATTTTCCCCGCATTCAAGATTGTGGAAAAGAAGGAACCGGCCCAACCTGCCGTCGAGGAATACCCCCACTTCTCCCCCGCGCCACATGCGGAGGAAACCACGCAGGGGCAGCTGCCGATTCCGGTTGTCATGCCGCCGGAGCGCCACAACAACTTCCAACGCGGCCAAAACAGGCCTTTGCTGGATCCTAAGACCCATTTGAATAAGAACGCCACGTTCGACACCTTCGTTCCTGGCGATTCCAATCGTTTCGCACGTACCGTCGCGTTGGCCGTCGCGGAAGGTTCCGGTCACGATTTCAACCCGCTTTGTATTTACGGCGGATCAGGATTGGGTAAAACCCACTTGCTGAACGCCATCGGCAATTACGCACTGGTCAAGGATCCCACGCTGAAAGTCCGTTATGTGACCAGTGAGGAATTCACCAACGAATTCATCGAAGCGTTGGGTGACACCAACCAGAATTCCGGTCAAATCAAGGAATTCAACCGTCGCTACCGCGAAGTCGACGTGCTGCTCATCGACGATATTCAATTTCTGAGCGGCAAGGACGCGACGCTTGAACAGTTCTTCCATACATTCAATACTCTGCATCAGGCGAACAAGCGCATTGTGATCGCATCCGATGTGCCTCCGAAGGATCTGCAGGGATTCAACGAACGTCTGATCTCCCGTTTCGAATCCGGCCTGACCGTTGACGTCAAGCCGCCGGATCTGGAGACGCGCATCGCCATTCTGCGCATGATCGCCCACGGCACCAACGTTCAGGACGATGTGCTCAACCTCATCGCGGAGCGGTTCACCGAGAATATTCGCGAGCTGGAAGGCGCGCTGAACCGCGTGACCGCCATGGCATCGCTGAGCGGCCAGCCGGTGACCCGCGCGTTGGCGGAACAGACGTTGCAGGACTTTTTCTCGACCGATGTGGAGATCAAGCCCACCGACATCATCACCCAGGTGGCCAAGTACTTCTACATTACGTTCGATGACATTGTCGGACGTTCGCGTACGAAGAAGATCGCGCTGGCGCGTCAGATCGCCATGTATTTGGTGCGTGAGCTCACCAGCATGAGCCTGAACGACATCGGCCAGGTGTTTGGCGGCAAGGACCACACCACGGTGATGCATGCATACACCCGCATCAGCGACGAGATGCAGGAAAAGCAGGAGATCTACAACTACGTGACGGAACTGACCCTGCAGCTCAAGCAGCGTTCCGGCGAAAAATAACGTTTTCTATGCGACTTTGTGCGTTTGCATGTGTTTCCGTTCGTCTCAAAAAACGATTTTAGGCGTTTTCTGCCTTTCTCAGGCGATTTTCACAAGCCAAGTATGAGTATCAGTAAATTCTTTATCAGCTGTTTTACCGACCATCCTGACACGCCGGCCTGTGGAAGATTTTTATTGAAGTTATCCACATGGTTATACACAAATCAATGATTTCTCGGTGGAAAACCCGTTGGAAACGCCAGAATCGCCGGTGGATGAATTGTGGACTATCCACATGGTTCTGTGGATAACTTTTTCAAAGCGACGAGTCTGTGGATAACCCGATGATTTGTCCACACTTCGTCCAAAAGTTATCCACAAGCAATGAGATGTTGCGAACCATTGCAAAACGTGGGGTCTGAGCACTTACCCACATTATCCACAGGCCTTATTATGACGAATGTAGGTTGTTATAAGAAATTCATCATCGTCGTCATAAGTGGGGAATTCCCCACGCTTCGTCAAACGCCGACAGTCTCGCTAGAATGACTTATGGACCGAACGAAACGAGGAAACTAGCCATGAAAGTTGAAGTCAATTCCCAAGCGCTGGCAGACGCAGTAGCCTGGACCACTCGCGTGATCGACGCTCGTCCTGCATCCCCCATTTTGGCAGGCATTCGCTTGGAGGCCATCGACGGCACCCTCCAGCTTTCCGCCTTCAATTACGCCATTTCCGCACGCCACCATATCGAAGCAGGCGTTGATGAAAGCGGATCCATTCTGGTGCTCGGCAAGCTGCTGGCAGATATCACCAAGTCGCTTCCCGCCGCGAAAACCTACCTGTCCACTGACGGATCCACACTGACCATCACGTCGGGCAAGTCCACCTTCACCATGCAGCTCATGCCGGATAACGAATATCCGGATCTGCCGGTGGTTCCCGCCAAACTGGGGCAGGTGGACGCCCAAACCTTCGCACAGGCCGTCGCCCAGGCGTCCGTCGCCGTTTCCCGCGAGGAGAACCGTCCGGTACTGACCGGCATTCGTGTGCAGTTCCAAGGCAACAAGGTGATCATGAGCTCCACCGACCGATTCCGCTTGTCGCGTTCGAGCTTCACCTGGACGCCGGAAAACCCGGACATCAACACCACCGCACTCGTGCGCGGCGCACTGTTGCGCGATGTGGCCCGTTCCTTGGACGAGCATCAAAACATCGTCGTGGATTTCGATCCGGAGAATCCGTCGCTGCTGGGCTTTGAGAACGCCGGACGCGTATCCACCTCGCAGCTGATCGACGGCGAATTCCCCGCGGTGGACCGCCTGTACGCTGACGAATACCCGATTCATGCGGTCATCAACAAGCAGGATCTCATCAGCGCCATCAAGCGCGTGTCCCTCGTGGCCGAACGCAACGCTCCGATCCGCATGGCCTTCACCAGCCAGGAACTCACGCTGACCGCAGGCTCGGTGGATGAAGCCCAAGCCAAGGAGATCCTCGACATCGACATGGATGGCGAAGACATCACCGTGGCCTTCAATCCCGCCTACCTGATCGAAGGCCTGAGCGCCATCAGCGAGCCGTTCGTACGCATGAAGATGACCACCGCGGTCAAGCCGGTGGAATTCAACGGCCAGCAGGAATCGAATTCCGAAGAATCCATGGACTACCGCTACCTGCTCGTGCCGATGCGCTTCAACAGCTGAACTAAGCTGACCTACACGAAAACGCGGATACATCGCAAAAATAGGGCTGAACATGGCTGTTATTGCCAGTTCAGCCCATTTGCATGATTAATTGCGATTATTTACGTAAGAAATTCGCACTATCTCAAGGATCTTGCATGTATATTTCCCGACTGGCACTCGACCACTACCGATCGTGGGAACATTGCGTGCTCGATTTCAAACCGGGAATCAACATTCTGCAAGGTGCCAACGGACTCGGCAAAACCAATATCGTGGAAGCCATCGAAGTGCTTTCCACAGGATCCAGCCATCGCGCGTCATCATCACTGCCATTAATCGAAAAAGGGTGCACGTCGGCCACCATCCGAGCCAACGTGGAAGACGGTGAAACGCAGCACACCTACGAGGCGACCATCGTGGCACGGGGTGCTAACCGAGCGCGCATCGACGGCGGAAAATCTCAATATATGAGGGATCTCATCGGGCGCACGCCCTCCGTCTCCTTTACCCCCGAAGATCAACGTCTGGTAGCAGGGGATCCCGCAACCCGACGCAACTTCATCAACCAGGCCGCGTCTCTGCTGCTCCCCCACTATGCGCAGACCCTGCAACAGTTCACGCACGTGGCGAAACAGCGCACGGCACTGCTCAAACAACTCGGCGACGGCACGAATCTCGACCCGCAATACGGCCAGCAGGCGGTCTTAAGCGGGCTGGAAATCTGGACGGGGCAATTCATCGACCTCGGCATGCAGCTGACGCGGGACCGCAACAACGTGATCTCACGCTTGGAAGAGCCTTTTGCGCGGATCTACGCGTCTTTGGCGGGAGATGACGAACGGGCGGCGCTCGCCTACGAGCCGTCCTTCGACGAAGTGATGCTGTTCGACGATCCGGCCGCGGAGATCAGCCGCCATTTCCAACGCATCTACCCCGGCGAAGTGGCGCGCGGGCAGAATCTGATCGGTCCGCATCGCGACGACCTGACTTTGCTGCTCAACGATATGAACGCACGCGAATTCGCGTCCAACGGTGAGATGTGGACCATGGCTTTGGCGTTGAAAATGGCGCTATATGAGGCGGTTTCCGCACATTTTGAAAGCAAGCCAATCGTGATTCTCGATGATGTGTTCGCACAGCTTGACGAGGCCCGTCGTGGGCAGATCCTCGATTTTGCGATGCGGCAGGACCAGGTGCTGATCACCGTCGCCGCGGCAAGCGATATTCCGCGCATGGATGCTGGGCGCTTTCACGCGGACGCGCATGTGATCGACGTGGCCGCGTTGCGCAGGCAATCGCAAGATGGACAGCATGACGATTTGACGGCGATGATGGCGCAACTTGTCGCGGGACGGGAATCTGCAACGCAATCGTCTGCAGCGCAACAGTCGGTGAATCGACAGGAGCAGCGCTGATGCCGAATCCTCCAATCTGCGAAACATTGCATCTCGACCAACGCAAGTTGCCCGCCGAAGTATTCGAACGTATCAGCCGACGTGCCGGCCGATATAAGGAACGTGAGGAACGTGCGCGGCAGGCGTGGGAGAATTTCGGCAAACCCGGACGCGACCCGCAGACGGTCGGCAATATTTTCAACGTGATCGCAACGCAAGGTTCTTGGACGCCGCATCTGAAAATCGCGCAGATGCAGAATCATTGGGATCAGGTGGTCGGCGTCGAAAACGCGCGCCACTCCTACCCCGTCGACCTGCGCGACGGCATTCTGACGATCCGATGCGACAGCCCCGCATGGACCACCACCTTGACGTACATGATTCCGCTGCTGACCGACACCATTCGCCGTAGGCTCGAGGGGCTGACCATCAACGAGGTGCGCGTCACCGGCCCGCAACAACAGGGATTCAGCCGAGGACGAATGACACGAAGGCCGCGATATTAGCGCGACACCACGTGCTATCAGACGTTCGTTGAAGGCGCTTCGTCGAAGAATTCCCCCTGCGACGCTTCCAAGCGGGCCGTTCGCAACGGTCGAATGTTGTTTTCCGAAAGCGAAAAAACAGGGGTAAACGGCTGGATTTCAAGGATAAATGCCTCTGGCGCTCTGTCCCCCTCCATGAGTAGAATATCAAGCAGTGTATGTAAACGCCTAGAAGGGGCCTTTATTTGCGTTCTAGGTGGTATCACCTGCGTGAATGACCCTCATTGGCGGGAAAAATGCAGGAAGGAATCTCTGTGGCAGACCTTGATGCGGATTCGCTGAACGAATCAGCTGAAAACACGCAGGAAGATCAGATCCAGAACGATCAGCTCGAAGATGCGCAGCTCGATGACACCTTGGCTCCGGAGCATTACGACGCTTCCGATCTGAGGGTTCTGGAAGGCCTTGAGGCGGTGCGAATCCGCCCGGGCATGTACATCGGCTCCACCGGCCCCCGAGGCTTGCACCACCTGGTGTACGAGATCGTCGACAACTCCGTCGATGAGGCGCTGGCAGGCTACGCTTCGCACATCGAAGTGACGATTCTGCCGGACGGCGGCGTGCGCGTGGTGGATGACGGCCGAGGCATTCCGGTCGACGAAGTGCCGGGCGAAGGCGTTTCCGGCGTGGAAACCGTGATGACCAAGCTGCATGCCGGCGGCAAGTTCGGTGGCGGCGGCTATGCGGTTTCCGGCGGTCTGCACGGCGTGGGCATCTCCGTGGTGAACGCGCTGTCGACCCGCGTCGACATCGAAGTGCGCCGACAGGGCTTCCACTGGACCCAGACCTACATCGACCAGAAGCCGACCGCACGTCTTGCCAAGGGCGAGCCGATGGGCGAAGACGAGTCCACCGGCACTTCCGTGACCTTCTGGGCAGACGGCGCGATCTTCGAAACCACCACCTACGATTTCGAGACCCTGCGCAACCGCTTCCAGCAGATGGCGTTCCTCAACAAGGGGCTGAAACTGTCCCTGACCGATTTGCGCGAACCGGATCAGGCCGGAGACGAAGTCGCGGGCGAAAGCGACGACAATGCCGAACCGAAGCATCAGACGGTCACCTACCAATACAACGACGGCATCAAGGATTATGTCGATTACTTGGTGAAGTCCCGCAAGGCAACCCCCGTCGAACCGGACGTGATCGATTTCGAAGCGGAAGACCTGAATCGGCATTTCCGCGGAAATCGCCATGCAATGGACCACCGCATACTCCGAAGCGGTGCACACCTTCGCCAACACCATCTCCACCACCGAAGGCGGTACCCACGAAGAAGGCTTCCGCGCCGCGCTGACCTCGCTCGTCAACCGTTACGCACGTGAAAAGAACATCCTCAAAGACAAGGATGAGAACCTCTCCGGCGACGACGTGCGCGAAGGCCTGACCGCAGTGGTGTCGGTGAAACTCACCACCCCGCAGTTCGAAGGCCAGACCAAGACCAAGCTCGGCAATTCCGAAGCGAAAACCTTCGTACAGCGTGTGATGACCGACAAGCTCGGCGACTGGTTCGATTCGCATCCTAGCGAGGCCAAGAACATCATCCAGAAGGCCATTGAAGCCTCCCGTGCGCGTCTTGCAGCCAAGAAGGCACGTGAGAATACCCGCCGTAAGTCAATCTTCGAATCTGCGGGCATGCCAGACAAACTGAAGGATTGCCAGTCCAACAATCCTGAAGAATGCGAACTGTTCATCGTGGAGGGCGACTCCGCAGGCGGCTCCGCAATTCAGGGACGCAACCCGATCACGCAGGCCATCCTGCCGTTGCGAGGCAAAATCCTTAACACCGAGCGTGCAAGCCTCGACCGCATGATGAAGTCCGAAACCATCGAATCGCTGATCACCGCGGTCGGCGGCGGCTATGGCGAGGATTTCGACCTGAACAAAGTCCGCTACCACAAGGTCATCATCATGGCCGATGCCGATGTGGACGGCGCGCATATCGCAACCCTGAATCTGACGCTGTTCTTCCGCTACATGCGCCCGATGATCACCGCTGGTTACGTGTATGTGGCCATGCCGCCGCTGTACCGACTCAAGTGGACCAAAGGCGCGCACGACTTCGTGTACACCGACGCCGAACGCGACCGCGTGCTCGCCGAAGGCAAGTCCGCCGGCCGTCAGCTGCCGAAGGGCGAAGGCATCCAGCGTTACAAGGGTCTGGGTGAAATGAGCTATCAGGAACTGTGGGAAACCACCATGGATCCTGACCACCGCATTCTGAAGCAGGTGCAGATCGAAGACGCGGCCGCAGCCGACGAAACCTTCTCCATGCTCATGGGAGACGAAGTCGAACCTCGCCGTCTGTTCATCCAGCGCAACGCCCGCAACGTCAGCTGGATCGACGCGTAGGGATTTCAAGGACTTCAGGCAAGGTTTCATAAGGATTTAGAAGGACTTAGAAGTTGGCAGACGAAAACAACAGCAACGAAGACGGCCAGTTCGTGCCTGACGGCTCCATGGAGCCGTTGAGCCCGCAGGAGGCCGACAACACCGATTACGGCCTGATGGTGGGCGAACGCATCCAGAAGAAGGATCTGCAGCAGGAAATGCGCGATTCCTACCTGGCGTACGCCATGTCCGTGATCGTGGACCGTGCGCTCCCGGACGTGCGCGACGGCATGAAGCCGGTGCATCGCCGTGTGATCTACGCGATGTACGACGGCGGCTACCGCCCCGACCGCGGCTACTCCAAGTGCGCCCGCGTGGTCGGCGAAGTGATGGGTAAGTACCATCCGCACGGCGATTTCGCGATCTACGACACGTTGGTGCGTATGGCACAGTCGTGGTCTATGCGCTACACGCTGGTCGACGGCCAGGGCAACTTCGGCTCCCCCGGCGACGATCCGGCCGCGGCAATGCGTTACACCGAATGCCGTATGGCTCCGCTCGCCATGGAAATGGTTCGTGACATCGACAAAGACACCGTCGATTTCCTGCCGAATTACGATGGCAAGACACAGGAGCCGACCGTGCTTCCGGCACGATTCCCGAACCTGTTGTGCAACGGTTCGTCCGGTATCGCCGTCGGTATGGCCACCAACATTCCTCCGCACAACATGCGCGAGGTGGCCGAAGGCGTGCATTGGGCGCTCGACCACCCGGACGCAAGCCGCGAAGAGCTGCTCGAAAACCTGATCCGTATCATCAAGGGACCGGACTTCCCTACTGGCGCAACGATTCTCGGACATAAGGGCATCGAACAGGCCTACCGTACCGGCCGTGGTCTGATCACCATGCGCGCGGTGGTGAACACCGAAGAGATCAAGGGCCGCATGTGCCTCGTGATCACCGAGCTGCCGTACCAGGTGAACCCTGACCGACTGGTCGTCTCCATCCGCGAAGCGGTGCGCGACGGCAAGATCCAGGGCATCGCCGACATGCGCGACGAAACCTCCGGTCGTACCGGTCAGCGTCTCGTGCTCGTGCTCAAGCGCGACGCCGTGCCGAAGGTCGTGCTCAACAACCTGTACAAGCACTCCCAGCTGCAGCAGACTTTCGGCGCCAACATGCTGGCGCTGGTCGACGGTGTGCCGCGCACGCTGTCTTTGGATGCCTTCATCCGCCATTGGGTGGGCCACCAGCTGGAAGTCATCGCACGCCGTACCGCATACCTCAAGCGTGAGGCGGAGGAACGCGACCACATTCTGCAGGGCTATCTGAAGGCCCTCGACATGATCGACGAGGTCATCGCGCTCATTCGTGCTTCCGAATCTGCGGAAACCGCGCGCACGGGCCTTATGGACCTGCTGGACGTGGATGAAGTGCAGGCCGACGCCATTCTGGCCATGCAGCTGCGCCGACTGGCCGCATTGGAACGTCAGAAGATCCTCGACGAGCACAACGAACTGATGCGTCGCATCGCCGACTACAACGACATTCTCGCCAAGCCAGAGCGCCAGCGCAAGATCGTGGGCGACGAGCTTGACGAAATCGTGTCCAAGTATGGAGACGAACGTCGAACCAAGATCCTGCCGTACTCCGGCGAAATGAACGTCGAAGATCTGATCGCGGAAGAAAACGTGGTCGTAACCGTTACACACTCCGGTTTCATCAAGCGCACCAAGGCCGACGAATACCGTGCGCAGCATCGCGGCGGCAAGGGCATCAAGGGCGCCAAGCTGCGCGAGGACGACGTGGTGGACCACTTCTTCCTCACCAGCACGCACAACTGGCTGCTGTTCTTCACCAACAAGGGACGCGTGTACCGCCTGAAGGCGTACGAGCTGCCGGAGGGATCGCGCGATTCCAAGGGACAGCATGTGGCCAACCTGCTGCAGTTCGGGCCGGACGAGACGATCCAGACCGTGCTGTCGATTCCGAACTACGAAGTGGCCAAGTATCTGGTGCTCGCCACCCGTTCCGGCAAGGTCAAGAAGACCGCGCTCGCCGAATACGATTCCCCGCGTCAGGGCGGCCTGATCGCAGTGCGCCTTATGACCGGCGAGAACGGCGAGAACGCCGACGAGCTGATCGGTGCCGCACTGTGCAACGCCGAGGATGACATCATTCTTGTGTCGAAGCTGGGCATGAGCCTGAAGTTCCAGGCCAACGACGAGCAGCTGCGCCCGATGGGCCGTCAGACCGCAGGCGTGCAGGGCATGAAGTTCCGCGAAGGCGACGAGCTGCTGGCCATGGACGTGGTCTGGGGTGATTCCGACAAGGATCTGTTCGTGGTCACCAACGAGGGCTTCGCCAAGCGCACCGCCATCAGCGAATACCGTTTGCAAGGCCGTAACGGCTTTGGCGTCAAGGCCGTGCAGCTCGCCGAAGGCCGTGGCTCCCTCGTGGGCGCGGTGATCGTTGAGGAAGATGACCAGATCATGGCCATCATGAAGTCCGGCAAGGTCATCCGTTCCAACGTCGACGAGGTCAAGCGCACCGGCCGCACCACCCAAGGTGTGACGTTCGCCAAGCCGGACAAGAACGACGAGATCATCTCCATCGCACGCAACGAGGAGAAGGATGACGAATCCGCGGAATCTGGCGAATCTGCGGAAAAAACGGAATCCGCGGAACATGGGACGAACGCAACCGTGAACGAGGGTGCTTCGGCATCGTCTGAAGCCGCTACTGAAGCCAACGCTGGCAACGGCGATGGCGAGAATGTAGAGGCATGAAGACAAGACAGGCAATCGTCTGCGAAAACTGGTAGCCTCAGCTAAGAACTGGGCACAATCTTGCAAGGAGCAACGATGAGCGAGAACATCGAAGGACAGCAAATGCCGGAGGTTGGGCAGGCACCGCGCGTGGCACGTTCCGCTTCCAGCCAGCCGCTGATTGGTGCGGATCAGGTTCAGGCGCACGAGGGTGCCTCCTCCGCTTCCGGCGGTGTGAAGGTCCGTGAGAAGCGTCGCGGCGGCGCTCCGCGTGCACGCCGTATGAGCCTGTCTCTGACGCGTATCGATGCATGGTCGGCCGCCAAGGTGGCGTTCATGCTTTCCATCGCGGGAGGCATCATTCAGATTGTCGCGGTGGCTTTGCTGTGGGGCATGCTGAACGTGGTCGGCGTGTTCGACCAAGTTACGCAGATTGTGTCTTCCACTGGCTTGGACGCTGGCGGATTCGACCTGACCAACGTGTTCTCGTTGGGCACTGTGCTGAGCGCCGTCACCATCTTCTCCATTGTGGAAGTGGTGCTGATCACCGTGCTCGTGGTGATTTTCACGCTGCTGTACAACGTGGTGAGCACCCTCGTCGGTGGCATCCACGTCACGCTTGGAGATGATTAATAGCGCAGTGCGCTATTAATGGCAGCGAGCGGCGATAGCGTCCGCGAGCGTCGCATGCAATGCTGAAATAGCGCAGTGCGCCGTCAGTAGCGGCGATAGCAAACTCAAACGCAACAAGACGGTCTGTGTCGTGATTCCCATCACGACACAGACCGTCTTCGTATTTTCTAGACCAGTCTGTCTCTTACCGTACGCCAAACCCTATCTGCCTCTCCCCTGCCTGCAATCTGCTCATATCTGCCCTATATATGGCAGATTTTGCCTTCCGACCTGTACCATTTCGCTTATATATGGCAGGTCAACTTGCGAAAAAGCCAGTTCGGGGGTATATTTTGGGTCATTTTTCCTACCAAGGCTGCCATATATAAGCGAGATATCACCGTACGAACTCTCAAATCTGCCATATATAAGCGAGATAGCGGAGCTGCGCGAGAGGAAGTTGCGGTTATAGCTGAAACTATTGCGATTTTTAGAGATAGTTTCAGTTATAACCGGAACTATCGTGATTTTGAGTGATTGTTTCAAATGTAACTGCAACTAGATTGGGTGCGCTGAAGTACGTGTTGAAATACGAAAAGAGGGCCTGTCTGGAATGAAACCAGACAGGCCCTCAATGTATTTCGATGAGCCAGCCGTATTGGCTAGATTGGCTAAAACGGCTAGATCAGAGCACGCCCTGGGCGACCATGGCGTTGGCGACCTTCACGAAGCCGGCAGCGTTGGCGCCGAGCATCAGATCACCCTCGTGGCCGTATTCCTTGGCGGCTTCCAGAGAGTTGGCGACGATGTTTTCCATGATGGACTTGAGCTTGCCGTCAACCTCTTCAAAAGTCCAGGAAAGGCGGTAGGAGTTCTGGCTCATCTCAAGGCCGGAAACCGCCACGCCACCCGCGTTCGCGGCCTTGGCGGGGCCATAGAGCACGTTGTTGGCCTGGTAGACGGCGATTGCCTCCGGAGTGGAAGGCATGTTGGCGCCTTCGCACACCACGGTGCAGCCGTTGGCGACGAGAGCCTTGGCGGATTCCTCGTCGATCTCGTTCTGGGTGGCGCACGGCAGGGCGATATCGCACGGAACGGTCCACACGCCCTTGCAGCCCTCGTGATATTCGGAGCCCGGCACACGCTCGGCGTATTCCTTGATGCGGCCGCGGTGGCCCAGCTTGATGTCCTTGACCACGTCGAGCTGAATGCCGTTCGGATCGTAGATGTAGCCGTTGGAATCGGAGGCGGTCACAACCTTCGCGCCGAGGGCCTGAGCCTTCTCGGTGGCGAAGATGGCCACGTTGCCGGAGCCGGAGATGACCACGGTCTTGCCTTCGAAGGAATCGTTGCGCAGCACGCGCATTGCCTCGGCGGTGTAATAGCACAGGCCGTAACCGGTGGCTTCGGTACGAGCCAGGGAGCCGCCGAATTCGAGGCCCTTGCCGGTCAGCACGCCGGAATACTCGTCGCGGATGCGCTTGTACTGGCCGAACAGGTAGCCGATCTCGCGGCCGCCCACGTTGATATCACCGGCCGGGACGTCGGTGAACTGGCCGATGTGACGGCACAGTTCCGTCATGAAGGCCTGGCAGAAACGCATGACTTCGGCGTCGGACTTGCCTTCGGGTCGAAGTCGGATCCGCCCTTGCCGCCGCCCATCGGCAGGCTGGTCAGGGAGTTCTTCAGGATCTGCTCGAAGCCGAGGAACTTGATGACGCCCTCGTTCACGCTCGGGTGGAAGCGCAGACCGCCCTTGTACGGGCCGATCGCGGAGTTGAACTGGATGCGGTAACCGCGGTTGACCTGCACCTTGCCCTCATCGTCGGTCCATGCGACGCGGAACTTCACCACGCGCTCCGGCTCGACGATGCGCTCAAGCACGCCCGCCTTCTCATATTCCGGATGCTTCGCAACCACCGGCTCGAGGCTTTCGAAAACCTCGCGAACGGCCTGCAGGAACTCCGGCTGGTCGCCGTCGCGCTTCTCGACCTGCGCGTACACGCGCTTGACGTACTCGTCAGTGAGCATATTCTTCCCCTTCGGGATAGTTGGGTTACCAATAGACGGTCTCATTCTATGTGCACGAATATGGACGGCACAAGACCTTGTTCAGGATTTGGAGACGCTTTTTGCGAGTGCTGGTTCTGAACCTGCTTCTTTTACGGGATTGCCGTGCCTTGTGTTGCCTATAGGATGGAAATGCGGAAAGCGTGGGAGAGAGTACGTCCGCAATAACATCTCACGATCTCACATAATGGGAGAATCATCATGATTGAAGGATTTAAGAAATTCATTGCACGCGGCAACATGATCGACATGGCGGTCGGTGTCGTCATGGGCGGTGCCGTCACCACAGTGGTTAACTCTATTGTCAACAATGTGATTAATCCGTTCATCGCCATGATTTTCGGCAAACCGAATATGGATGGTCTGCTGGCAATCACATTCAATAATGCGACGGTTTCGTTCGGCGCGGTACTTGGCGCGATATTGAATTTCCTGATTATCGCGGCGGCCGTGTATTTCTGCATTCTCGTGCCGATCAACAAATTCCGTGACGTGACCGAGGCGTTGCTCGCCAAAACCAAGCTTGCGGAAGAACGGAGCAAAGCCGAGGAGGAAGCTGCCAAAGAGCCGGAAATCTCCACCGAAGAGCAGACGATCCTGCTGTTGCAGCAAATCCGCGACGAACTTGCCAAGCAGAATGCACGGAATACACAGAACGTGCCGAACGATTCCGACACTGTTGCCGGTGCAGTCGCAGTGCGGTAGTCATCGCAAGCGATCGTAATAATCAATAATCCAAGGCCGTTTCAAGCGGTGACGCAAGTCCCGTCTGAGACGGCCTTTTGCAATGGTCTTTCAGCGGGGTGATTCTTCCATGCGCTGGAATAATACGGACTCTGGAAGGCACCTCAGCGGGTCATTTGTTCCAGTGACTGGAGGAATCTGGACTGTGAGGTGCTTGGTTGCGTCTAGTTTTCTCCAGTGACTGGAGGTTTTGGGATGCTGGGAGGCTTGTTGGTGGGAGGATTCCTCCACTCGGTGGAGGTTTTTGGACTGTGAGGTGCCTGGCTGCGTCCGGTTTTCTCCAGTGACTGGAGGTTTTGGGATGCTGGTTTGGATTTCGGATTTGGGTATGAAAAAGGGTTTCCGGAAATCACCGGAAACCCTGATTGTGGAGCTAAGGGGATTCGAACCCCTGACCCTCTCCATGCCATGGAGATGCGCTACCAGCTGCGCCATAGCCCCGTGGAGCTAGCCGGGTTCGAACCGGCGACCCTCTGCTTGCAAAGCAGATGCGCTACCAGCTGCGCTATAGCCCCATAGTTGAAAAAAAGCGGCCGCGCCGCTCTTAATCACCGTGGGCCCGGGAGGACTTGAACCTCCGACCTCATCCTTATCAGGGATGCGCTCTAACCACCTGAGCTACGGGCCCGTTCCTGCTGCACTGTTAAGCACAACGAGTTGAAATAATACGCGAATTTCAGAGAAAGTCAATACAAGGTGTGTCTTCGGCGTGTCGTGACATAATGCAGACATGCCGAACAATCATCGTAGCCAGCGTAACAATAGTGGGAGAGCCAGCAGGGGAGTGCGCAACCGTAATCGCACGCTATCCGAAGAAACCACGCAAATCGCTGGAATGACGGTGACCATCGTGCGTAAAGCCATCAAAAACATGTACCTGCGCATCAAACCGCCGAACGCGCAAATCGTCATCTCCGCACCTTCTCGCATGTCGCAAGCGGCAATCGCACGATTTGTGACGGAACGCAAACCATGGATCGAACGTGCGCGACGCACCATGCTGCAAGCCAAGGATGAACAGATCCGTCAAAGCGATTTCAATGGTTTGGACCGTGTGAATGGTTCGCATGGTCCGGATAATCTGAATGGCCTGGAAAATTCGGGCGGCGTGGGCGATCGAAACAATCCAGGCGATCCCAATAGCTTGAATAATCCGCGCGTTTTCGTGTGGAACGACGCGGCGAAGGAACGGGCCGTACGGGCCATCAATGCGCAACTGCCGGTGCTGCTTGCGAAATGGTCGCCGATTATCGGGCGGAAGCCGACGCATGTCACGTTACGCATCATGACGTCGCGATGGGGGTCATGCACGCCGAAAACCGGCCGCATCCGACTCAACCTGCAACTTGGTCTTATGGATCCCAGATTCCTGGAATACGTGCTTGTGCACGAAATGACGCACCTGTGGGAAAACGGGCACGGAGAGGACTTTCAGCGGCGTATGAGCGCATATTTGCCGCAATGGAGGCAATTGCGGCGGGAGCTGAACCGTCATGTTGTGTTGTGATGCTCGCGATGCTGTTGCGTTCGCCGTCACGCTGCCATGCTGCGATGAGCTTGCGTAGGGCGATGTTGTTGCGTTGCCTGTGATGTTGAAATACTTGCGATATCACGCCACTGCCGTCACATTGCGCGGATTGCCATGACTAGCCACGGCTTACGCACGTTTGATAACGACGTATAGGTGATTCGTATAGCTTTTTGTTCATAAGATGTACAGAACGCTTAACATCCGCGATTTGCAAGCCTACAATCGTGACGACTGAAACGTTTGCGTGCAAACAGTCCACGCAGAAAGATCGAATAAGTGAGGGAGGGGTCGATTGTGACTGTATTGAGAAAAGTCGGCATTATCGGCATCGGACACGTGGGCGCGCATGTCGCAAATGCCGTGCTTTCCGCAGGACTGGCCGAAGAACTGAAGCTGTGCGACATCAACGAGCAAAAAGCAGTCAGCGAATGTCAGGATTTAAGTGACACGTTGGGTTTCTATCCGCATAACTGCGTGATCGGCAACTACGGCACGCAATACGAGCAGCTAGCCGACTGCGACGTGGTAATCAACGCTGCCGGCGACGTGAAAACCAGCGCCAAAGATCGTGACGGCGAACTGTTCGTCACCACCGACATTGCACGCACCTGGATCTCCCGACTGTTCAACGCAGGCTTCCACGGTGTGATCATCACCATCTCAAATCCTTGCGATGTGGTCGCAACCGAAATCTGGCACATCACCGGCTACGATCCGCGCAAAATAATCGGCACCGGAACCGCGTTGGATTCCGCACGACTGCGCAACGCCATCGCGAAACGCGTCAACGTGGATCAGAGATCAATCGGCGCATACATGCTGGGGGAGCATGGCAATTCGCAGTTCGCCTATTGGTCGAACGTGAACATCGCAGGCAAGCCGCTTGATCAACTCGCACAAGACGATCCGCAACGATTCGCCCTCGACAAGGACGAAACCGAGCAGGACGCCCGTCGAGGCGGATACCGCGTGTACGCCGGCAAAGAGTGCACGGAATACGCTATTGCAGCCACTGCGGCACGCCTTACGCAGGCTGTGCTCTGCGATGAACACTATGCGACCGCCTGCTCCACGCTGCTTACCGGCGAACAAGGCGAAAGCGGCAATTACGCCAGCCTGCCGTGCATCATCGGAGCGAACGGCGTTGAAGAAGTCCTCAGTCCCACACTCACCGAAAGCGAACGGGCCAAATTCCATGCGTCCTGCGAGCATATCCGTGCCAATATCGCGCAGCTTGCATGGTGGAACGACGAATGCCATCCCATGCTGCGCGGCTGAATCTGCAATAACTCAGCGGATTTAATAACAGAGCAGACTTGCGATTACTGATGTTGATTGTGTAAAAAATCAGCATTTACATAATCGCAAGTCTGTTTTATTTTCGTTTTATTTTCGTTTTATTTCGCAGATTTCGCAGCATCGCCGTCAACAGTATGCTTGCGGATTTCCAACGTTTCGATACGACGGCCATCCACTTGCGTGACGGTCATGTCATAACCGTCGTCGGAAGGCAGCACGTCGCCGATTTCGCCCATCTTTCCAGTATGCGCCAGGAAATAGCCGGCAACCGTCTCGTACGGACCGTCTTCCAGCTCAATACCGGTCAAATCGGCGAAATCCTCAATCGTCATGCCGCCTTCGATCGTGGCGACGCCATTGACGAACGTGGTACGTTCCGTGCGTTCGCCGCCTTTCTCTTCCGGCAGATCATATTCGTCGCGAATATCGCCGACCAGTTCCTCCGTCATATCTTCCAACGTGACGATGCCGTCGGTACCGCCATATTCGTCGATGACCACCGCCAGATGAATGCCGCGCTTACGTAGCAGCTCAAGGCTTGGCAGCAGTTTCGACGTGCCCGGCAGCGAAATGCCCTCGCGCGTCACGTCGGCAACCGTCTTCGCCTCGGGATCGCGAATGTCAAGCAGGTCGCGCACATGCACGAAACCAAGCACATCGTCGAAATCCTTGCCGGTCACCGGATAGCGGGAATACGGCATTTCTCTCACATATGCGGCCGCCTTCTCAATCGGCATATCGCCATCCAAAAAACCACGTCGGCACGCGGGCGCATCACTTCGGCCACAATCGTTTCGGACGCGTCGAACACGTCGTCGAGAATCGTGCGTTCGTCCTTGCTCAAGTTCGTATTGGTGTTGACGAGTACGCGCAGCTCTTCGTCGGACACTTCGCTGTCGGTTTCGTTCGGGTCGAAACCAAGCAAGCGCACGATAATGTTCGTGTTCTTGCCGATCAGCCAAATAATCGGCTTGCACACCTTCGCAAACACATGAATCGCAGGTACCACGGCACGCGCGATCTGCTCGTTGCGTTGCATGGCGATACGCTTCGGCACCAACTCCGAAATCACGATCGAACAGTACGAAATGATCAACGTCAGCACAATGGTGGTCAGGGGAGCGGCCACACTCGTCGGCACGCCCCAACTTTCAACGATCGGCACAATATAAGGCGAAATCGACGATTCGCCGAACGATGCGGAAAGGAAACCGCTCAACGTCACGCCGATCTGCACGGTCGACAAAAACGTGTTCGGATCTCGCGCGATCTGTGCGACGCGCTTTCCGCGGGCATCCTCCTGTTCCATCTGGTCGATCTGCGATCCACGCAGGCTGACCAACGCCAGTTCGGTGCCGGCGAACACCGATCCGAGCAACAGAAAAACGAAAATCAGGAGAATGTTCAAACCTAGAGACATGGTTCCACTCTATCGGGGCGGTATGTCAAAGTGTCTGTATCTCCTGATTTTCTTGGATTTTCTCAATTATTCTTAGATTGCTTAGCTTCGGATTGTTCTTTTTTGGATCTCTGTTTCGCAAATCTCCGTTTTCCGAATTGTAATCCGTTTCAGAAGCTAAGAACCTCGACTTTGCCGGAGTCCAGCTGGTACCTTGCGCCGACGATCATGAGTTTGTCGGATGCCAGCGCCTGCTGGATCGCTTCGGATTGTTCCACCAAGAGTTCGATGGTGCGCGCGATGTGCACGCGTTCGAAATCCTCGCTGGATTCCAATTCCGACTCGTGCGCCTGCCAGATTGAGAAACCGACGGTGCGCATCATGAGCGAATCCGAAGCGCAGATGCGTTCGTCGATGTCGGCAATGCTGTCGGCGGCCATCAGCGAATCCTCGGCATCGGCGGTCAGTTCGTGCAGTAACGCCTCGTAATCCTTGGAAGCTTGCTTGATCGCACCGCAATTCTGGTGGCCGAGCACCACCAGCAAACGTACGCCGAGCACGGTCACCGCGTATTCCAGGGATGCAAGCACGGCTTCGTCGATGATTTGACCGGCCGTGCGAACCGTGAACAGGTCGCCAAGACCGGAATCGAAAATAATATCCGGGCTTACCCGCGCGTCGGAGCAGCTCAGTACGGCCGCTTCCGGTGCGTGTGTGTCTACAAGTGCTGCGCGTGCTTCGGCGCCACGATTCGGATGTTCCGGTTTGCCTTCCGCAAACCTGCGATTGCCTGCCAGCATGCGGCTCCATGCGCCGCTTGCCGTACCTTCGACCTCGTTCTGGTCTACAAACAGTTCGTCTGCCATTGACTCCACCCTTCATTGTTCAGGCTAGCCAACATCATACGTTTTGGTCTGACCGTTCGCTGGGAAATAGAGCGATATCTCGCTTATGTATGGCAGATTTCGTGTTCTGTCCGGTGATATTTCGCTTATGTATGGCAGTCCCAAAGGTGAAAAACCGGAAAAATGTACCCCCGAAGTGGGTTTTCGCATGATGGTCTGCCATATATAAGCGAGAAGGCTCATGACAAGGCTCCGATTCTGCCATATATAAGGCAGATATAGGTATGAAAAAAGGGTCCCCGATCGGCAGTGCGAACGGGGACCCTGAAAGAAACTGGCTACAATCAGCCGGTGTTCTGCAGGCCTGCTGCGACACCCGACACGGTGCACAGGATCAGGTAGGTGTTACTGCAATCTGCAGAAGATGAAAAGAATAAGAGCTAAAACAAGAAAGGCGGCACCGCTTATTCTCATTAAGGATGTGTATAGATTGCTCGGATCTCCTTTTTGAGTCCAGAGGAAATTGCTTATTTTCCAGAGTTGCCTTGGAAAAATAAGCATACATAATCCTAGCAGGGCAAGTGCTGTGAGATATATGTACTGCACTGTTCTCCTTATTTTAGGTAGTCGGAGATGCAAGGGTATGGTCCTTGTTTATTTATTCCGTTGCTTGAATCTTTGAAGAAATCGATACTCTCAAATGTAATCCCTTTATATTGCTTCACGGTAATTACTTTAAAATGAAGGTTAATTCTGTCTTCTTTCTTGTACTTGTTGGTGATATTTCCATTAAATTTCCATTCAATATATTCGTTGTCTAATAAAAAGAAGAGTGATGTATTGTTTTCATTGGGATTGAATTGAATTTTATCTATGATATCTTCAAAAATAATATCATCTCCTGTATTGTAGTCGCGAAGATAATCGACTGATATACCACTTTTTTCGTCATAAAATTGATTGTTAAGTTGTTTGATGTCAAGGGTTGGGGCTTTTGTTGTTCTTGGTTGATCTGGGTTGGCGTTGTATCGGAACGTGGTGCCATCGTTAGCCAGGTAGTCGATTAGATCGGTATTTGGGACGTCGATGATCGTTGGAAGACTTCTTCCATTGCCGTAATATTGGCGGTAATAACACTGCCAATTTTTCCCGCTGTCATCTTCGGTGAAACGAGCGTCCCATGTTCCGGTGCCATCGCTGCTTGATCTGGTGTATGAGACATACTGGTTTGTCCCTACTGTTTTATTGATAACCCTTTTGCCTGAGGTTGTGGACAAGGCTAGAACTATATTGGCTCCAAAATCGACGGGGTTAGCTCTATGCGCGTGCATTTCGAAACTGGTCACACGGCTGGAGACTTGAGGGCGCATATAGAATTCGCCCCCATTGGTGCCATTGTTGAAAACAATGGAAGGTGAAACCATATAGGTGGAATATTGATCATTTGAACTTTGCCCATCGAGATTGACTACCCGGTCGATGACGTTATTGGCGACAATCCATCCAACCTGCCACCAATTTACAGCAAAGGCTGGAGTGGTCATAACTGTGCATAGGCAAACTGAGATAATTGTGGAGATAAAAAAACTCTTCTGGATTTCATAATTTCCTCCATGTGAAAATTTAATCTCAATCGACAATGATTAAGATATTAAGAGTATTCTAATGGAAAATGAGTAGGGGTGCGCTTTAGGATGTGATTTTCTAGTGAAAATAGCAAAGGTTCTCTCTCGTGGAAGTTACAAACGAGGGCTTCGCTATGTGTCTGTGTTTCAGGAGTCATGCAGTTGTTACTGAATCATGAGTGGATTGAGGATAAGTATGCTAGTGCTGCATGTTAGGCGCTGAACAAAAACCTTCGAGTGCGGCGTCTTCCGTCAACAACACAGCTCGTTCAGAAATACACCCAATATGGTCAAACAGTAAGACAGCGCTATGATGCGAACAATCTTCTTCCAAGACAGTTTGTCATGAAGGAAAGCCGTAACCAAAAGGGTTGTCATTGGGGTTATAAGCAGGACGAGGAAGAAATAGAGAAATGTGGACTAGGCTCAATCTGCCGAGAATATAAGTCTGACCGAACCAGTTGTATAAGCCCACGATGGCTGTCGGTGTCGCGGCGTGGGTAAACGCGGACAGGCGCCGGGTTACGTCGGATGATTGGGAGTCTGTCGCTCGGCCTGCGTGCCTGTTTGTGCGCTGTCGCCGGCCAGGCTAGGGCCGCGCGACGCGAACGTGGAGGCCCGCGCCGTTTATCGGCACGGAACCTCCCCGCTCGCTTTTGTCAGGCGGTCAGCCGAAGATCAGCCCGTGTTCTGCAGGCCTGCTGCGACACCGGACACGGTGCACAGGATCAGGTAGGTGTAGTTCTCCTTCTGTCCGTGCGTGAGCTCTTCCTTGTCCACGCGCTTGCGTAGCGAGCCGAGGGCGAGCACCTGAGTGGCGGACAGCGCATCCACGTACGGCGAGCGGATGCGGATGGCCTGGCCGAGCACGTGGCGGTGCTGCAGAGGCCACTTGTCGCCTACGATCTCGAGCACCCACTTGCGGGTGAGCTCCATCTCGTCGAGGACCTTCTTGTTGAGGTCTTCACGGTCTCCGAGGGCAAGGTACATCTTGGCGATGCGCTCGTCAGTCTTGGCCAGCGACATTTCGATGTTGTCGATGAACGTGGAGAACAGAGGCCATTCCTCATACGCTTGACGCAAGGTGTTCAAATCGCCGAACTGTTCGCACGCGGTGCCCAGGCCGTACCATGCGGCCAGATTGATGCGTGCCTGCGCCCAGGAGAAGATCCACGGAATGGTACGCAGATCGTCGAGGGACTTGGCTCCAAGGCCACGTTTGGCCGGACGGGAGCCGATCGGCAGCAGGCCGATTTCGGTCAGCGGCGTGACGGTGGAGAACCACGGTGCGAAGCCGTCGGTGTTCAGCAGGTCGAGGAAGCGGTTATGCGCGGCCTCGTCGAGCTTGTTGGCCATGTCGGCGTACTTGGCGGTCATGTCCGTATTGCGCTTCTCCACGCTTGGAGCGGACTGCAGCAGCGTTGCAGCCGCAACGGACTCGACGTGGCGGATGGCCAGTGCCGGGTTGCCGTAGCGTGCGAAGATGACCTCGCCCTGCTCAGTGAGCTTGAAGCGGCACTTTACGGATCCGACCGGCTGTGCGAGTACGGCACGGTTAGCCGGGCCGCCGCCGCGGCCGACGGCACCACCGCGGCCATGGAACAGGGTCAGATCGATGTCATGCGATTCCGCCCACTTGGCGATGCGTCCTGTGCGGAATGCAGGGCCAGGGTTGCGGAGGTCGGGCCAGCGTCCTTCGAGGAGTCGGAGTAGCCGAGCATGACTTCCATCTTGCCGCCGGTGGCCTTCAGACGAGCCTGAACCTCCGGAATCTTGATCATTTCCTCGAGTACGTCTACCGAGTTCTGCAGATCCTCAAGCTGTTCGAACAGCGGGATCACGTCGATGGTTGGAACATCCTTGGGATGGGAGAACGCCAGACGGTTCAGCTCGTACACGTCCCTGATGTTTTGGGCGCTCTTGGTGAAGGAGATGATGTAACGACGGGCGGCCTTGATGCCGTTGCGCTTCTGGATGGAACCAAGGGCGCGGAAGGTGTCGAGCACCTCGTGGGTCATCGGCTGCAGTTCGCCACGCTCACCGTGCAGACCATGTTCGCGGATATCCTCCAGCGCTCGGGAATGCACGACGGAGTGCTGGCGGAACTCCATCTCGACCATATGGAAGCCAAAGGTCTCTGCCTGCCAGATGAGGTCCTGCAGCGGGCCGTAGGCGGAACGTTTGGCGTTGGCTTCGGCGAGGGAGCGCTGCACGACCTTCAGGTCGGCGATGTAATCCTCGCAGGAGTGGTACATGAGATCAGCATCGCGGTCGATGGTGGCCTTCAGACGATCGGCCATGACCAGCATGACGGCACGGTGCAGCTCCTTGGTGGAGATCAGTGCGGCCTTGTCGGTCAGGCGCTCGCTCATTTCCTTCTGATGGTTCCACAGGCTCTTGAGCTCGGCACTCGGCGGAGTGGTCTCAGCTTCCATCGTCAGGTTCTTGCCAACGCGGCGGGTCTCGATTTGCAACGCGCCCAGCACGTGGTCGCTGAACTTGCGGGCCACCTGACGGCTCACCTTGGCGGTGACATTCGGGTTGCCGTCACGGTCGGAGCCGATCCAGCTTCCCGGGTGGAAGAACGCCGGGCATACCGGCGGCACGAGGCCAGCCTTATCTCCGAGGATCCAATCGTCGAAACGACGGTACACCTGTGGAATGGTATAGAACAACGTATTGTCGAAAATATCGAGAATGGTTTCAGATTCCTCAACCGGAGTCGGCTTCTTCAGTGCGATCGGAGAGGTGCGGAACAGCGCGTCAATCTCGTTGAAGAGTCGACGGGAGTTTTCCTTCTTGTCTGAACCGCCAAGCAGCTTGTGCGTTGCGAGCAGCTGGGAGATGCGACGGATTTTGCCTTCCACGGCTTTGCGGCGGGCTTCAGTCGGATGCGCGGTGAACACCGGATGGAACTCGAGCTGGTCGAGCAGTTCCTTGGCTTTGGCCGGACCCATTTCGTTAATGAGCTGGTGGTAGGCGCAGGTCATTTCGTTCACTGGGTCGACGGCTTGGGTGTCATCTACGGCGGCCTCACGGCTGTGCAGCACGGAGACACGGTAGTTCTCCTCGCATAGGTTGGCCAGATGGAAGTAGGTGGTGAAGGCGCGGGCCAGCAGTTGTGCCTCATGCACATCCGTTTTATCGATGATGTCGACGACCTTCTGCAGGTCATCCTGATTCGGATTCGTATCCGTCAGAATGCCGGAGAAGCGTTCGGCGCTAGCGTTCAGTGCGTGTTCGCGCACTTCATCGAACTTGGCCAGCAGCTTTTCGTCGAATTCGCCGAGCACCTCGCGAAGAATCTGCAAACACAGATCCATTTCCTCTTTGAGGGAAGCGGGAAGATCACGCTCCTCGGGGCCTTTGGTGCCGGTGCCGGACGAGACGATAGCTGCGTCGGCAGGCGTGATCTGTTCGTTTTCTATTGTCATCAGACCTCCTTCTCCAAACCATCGGGTTGCCCGGTCTGTCGGTCCTTCGCGGCACCTCCGCGATTGTTTTGGCCGTCTGTTGCGAGCCCACAGCCCTAAGTTCGGTCGGTAATGCACGCCCATTGTATGCTCGGCAAATCGACAGTTTGGTTACGGAAACACCGGAAATGTCCGCATCGTGGTCCGACGGTGTCCACAAAGTGAAATCGACGGAAATTTCGAAAATCCTCCGACCAGCCCACACGTTAGACCTGAACTTGTGAGCGCACAATACGAACATGAACATGAGACGAATTTCGATAGCGCGGAAAAAAGCGCTTCGGCCGTCAGCAAATTCCATACACACTCCATTCCGCTCGATATGGAAGATATCGAACGGGATTGGGACAAGCCGGTCGCTGAAGCGGGAATCGCAGCAAAAGCCAGCGTGATCGTACGCGTCGGCATGCTCGATCTCGGCGCGGGCACCGGAAGCTTCCGCGTACGCGAAATGATGCACCGCATCGCCTATCCGCTAGGCGTGCACGTACGCGCCGACGTGAACCTCACCGACATCGAAGCCTCCTGCACCGACGGCAAAGACCGTATCACCGAAGTCGTCGACCTGCCAACCACCGGCGTCAACACGGAACGCATTTGGCTGCTCGAACACTTCGCTGACTGGTTCAACGTGAACCTCGGCAAAGGATCGATGTACCACAGCCAATCCGACGTGTCCGAAGGGCTTATGCAGCATCTCGACAAGCGTGATGCGTCGCAGGTGTCGGCTGACCTGTCGAAGCGTCTTCGCGAACGTCAGAAAGCCGAACAGAATCAGGAGGGATCTGACGATCCCGTGCTCGACGCGCTTGAAATGGTGACGGAACGCGCCGAAGTGACCGATACCACCGCGCAGCCGTTGCACTTGCGTGATATCGAAGCGGCAAGCGAGCAGCATAATCGCGGTGAACGTGAAGCCGAACGTGAAACCAAGCGTGAAACTGCCGGTACGGCCAACGTTACGTCAAGCGAATCGACCACGAAAAAAGCGCGCAAAAATCGCAATCACAAGCCGCCAAAAGGTCAATACGCCGAACATTTCGACCACGTCGGAAAAGAAGCGGACCAATCGCAAGGCATCACCGTTCGCCAAGCCCACGAACGACTCGACATGATCGAACGACGCAAACCCCTGTATTCGCCGGCGTTCGCGGGATTCGCCTCGGCCTGCGCCTGCGCATCCTTCGTGTTCCTGCTTGGTGGCGGTCCCTTCGACATGATCGGCGCGTTCATTGGCGCGGGACTTGGTCACTGGCTGCGCCGCCGCCTGTTCGCCCACCATCTCAACCAGTTCTTCGTGACGTTCGTATGCGTGGCCGTCGCGGCACTCGCCTGCACGGGCACCCTGCGATTGATTGGTATTTTCGAGCCCGTCGCATTGCAGCATGATACGGCTTACATCGGTGCCATGCTGTTTGTGATTCCTGGATTCCCGCTGATTACGGGTGGACTTGATATGGCGAAAATTGATTTTCCGTCAGGTATTCAGCGCGTTGCGTACGTGTTGTGCATTATTTTGATGGCGACGCTCGCAGGCTGGATGGTCGCTTCGATCGTGCATTTGAATCCGGAAGGATTCGAGCCGTTGGGACTCAATCCGGTTGTCAATTGCCTGTTGCGTTTCGTGTTCGCATTCATCGGCGTCTGGGGCTTCTCCACCATGTTCAACTCGCCGCAGCGCATGTGCCTTGTCGCCGCCACCATTGGCGCCATTACTGACACCTTGCGTTTGGAAATCGTTGACATGGGCGTTCCCGCCGAAGCCGGCGCATTCATCGGCGCACTGCTCGCAGGCCTGCTTGCCTCCGCATGGCGTTCTGCGGTTCATCGCAGCTGGCTCGCCCCGCATCTCGGCTACCCGCGCATCTGCCTGACCGTGCCGTCCATCGTGATCATGGTTCCCGGTTTGTACATGTATCAAGCCATGTTCCACCTCGGCCAATTCGACACCTTGAACGCCCTCGACTGGGCTTTCCGCGCGTTCATGGTGATTATCTGTCTGCCGATCGGCCTAGCCATGGCTCGCGTTATCACCGATAAGTCTTGGAGATACGATATTTGATCCGTTTCGGCATTTGGGCGCGTAAATGAGATAAATGCGATTGTCGCAATGTTCGACCGGTACATTGGGACAATCGCATATTTTTTTCAGAAGAGATTCGAAAGAAATTCGTTTCGACAGAGATTTGAAGAAAGAGATTCGAAAGAAATTCGGCTAGCAATCTAAGAAGAGAGAATTCATGGTTACCAAAGATTTTTGGGTGCTGCTGGCGATGGTCATCTATTTTGTGGCCATGCTCACCATCGGCTTCATCTACTCCAAGCGGTCCAATTCCTCCACTCGTCAGTATTTCGCGGGTGGTCGAGGCGTTGGTCCATGGCTGACGGCATTGAGCGCCGAAGCCTCCGATATGAGCGGCTGGCTGCTCATGGGACTGCCGGGCGTCGCCTACTTCACCGGTGCCGCCGACCCGCTGTGGACGGCCCTCGGCCTGGCTCTCGGCACCTACCTCAACTGGAAGCTCGTCGCACGCCGTTTGCGCCGCTACTCCGTGGTGGCAGGTGACGCGATCACCATTCCGGACTTCTTCTCCAAACGATTCCATGACAAACGCAATATCGTCTCCACCATCGCGGCGCTGATCATCCTCGTATTTTTCTGTGTGTATGTCGGTAGCTGCTTCGTGACGGTCGGCAAACTTTTCTCGACCCTGTTCGGCTGGGACTACCACCTGACCATGGTGATCGGCGCTGCCATCGTGTTCGCCTACACCGTGATCGGAGGCTATCTTTCCGTGGTCGTGACCGACTTCATCCAAGGCTTGCTCATGTTCTTCGCGCTGGCAGTGGTGTTCATCGGTTCCGTCGCATCCGTCGGCGGCGTCGACAACACCGTCGCCTTCCTCAAAGGCATTCCAGGCTTCCTTGACGGCACGCAAATGGCCACGCCGATTCTGAACGATGCCGGCGAGCAGATTGTCAAGGCTGGCCAGGCCATGTTCGGCGCGCCTACCGAATACGGCGTGATCACCATGATTTCCATGCTTGCGTGGGGTCTTGGCTATTTCGGCATGCCGCAGGTGCTCGTGCGATTCCTGTCGATCCGCAGTTCCGAAGAGATCAAGAAGTCCCGTATCATCGCCACCACGTGGTGTGTGGTGTCGCTGGCGTGCGGCGTGTGCATCGGTTTGGTCGGCCGTGCGATGATGCCGACGCAGTTCGTCACGCAGTCCGCGGCGGAGAACATTTTCATCGTGGTTTCGCAGGCGCTGCTGCCGAGCTTCATGTGCGGCATCGTGGTGTCGGGCATTTTCGCCGCGTCCATGAGCTCGTCGTCGTCATACCTGATTATCGGCGCTTCCGCGGTCGGTGAGAATATTTTCCGCGGATTGCTCTATCGCAAGGCCACCGATCGTCAGGTGATGATGGTTGCACGCATCACATTGCTGGTTATGTTCATTTTCGGCATTGTGGTTGCGTTCGATCAGAATTCGTCGATTTTCCAGGTTGTTTCGTATGCATGGGCCGGTTTGGGCGCTTCGTTCGGTCCGCTGATGCTCTGCTCGCTGTATTGGCGTCGTACCAATAAATTCGGTGCGATTGCGGGCATGCTTTCCGGTACTGCGACCGTGCTGATCTGGCATAATTTCATCAAGCCGCTTGGTGGTGTCTTCGCTATTTACGAGCTGCTTCCGGCGTTCATCATCTCGCTGCTGTTCATTGTGGTGGTGTCGCTGCTGACTCCGGCTCCCGATGCTGAAGTGCTGCACGAGTTCGATCATTATCTTGATGATCCCGATGACCGCAAGGTGGATGACGATTTGGTCGCAGCGGAAATCGCTTCCGGCGAAAAGCGCGCGAAAATCTAATCAAACATAATGTGGCACATGCCACTCAAACGCAACAAAGGCCGGATTGTGCAATACGCAATCCGGCCTTTGTCGATGCTGAAACGCTGTTTAAAGCGTGATTATGGTGTTTCTGGAGCTTTAGTAGCGCATGCCCATGGCGTCGCGCACCTGCTCCAACGTTTCGTTGGCGATGGCGTTGGCCTTCTTGTTGCCTTCGGCGAGCACGTCGCGCACGTAATCCATATCCTTGGCGAGTTCCTCGCGACGGGCGCGATGCGGCTCAAGGAAGCTGTTCACCGATTCGATCACATACGCCTTCAGCGCGCCCGCACCGGAATCGCCGATCTCCTCGGCGATCTCCTTCGGATCGCGACCGGTGACCAAACCGGCGGTCGTCAGCAGTGCGGAAACCTGCGGACGTGCGATCGGATCGAACGTGATGCGGCGCTCGGAATCGGTCGGACTCTTCTTGATGAGCTTGGCGGTCTCCTGCGCTGTGGCGCCCAACATGATGGAATTGCCGTACGACTTGCTCATCTTGCGGCCATCCAAGCCTGGAATCTCCGGCGCTTCAGACAGAATCGCGGCCGGCTCGGGGAACACCGGATGCTTCTTGGCGTAGCGTTCGTTGAAACGACGCGCGATGGTGCGCGTGATCTCGACATGCGGCAGGTTATCCTTGCCGATCGGCACCACATTGGCCTTGCAGAACAGAATGTCGCATGCCTGATGCACCGGATAAGTCAGCAGCAGGCCGGTCAGCGCATGGCCGGAAGCTTCCATTTCCGACTTCACCGTAGGATTGCGATGCAGCTCGGCCTCAGTCACCAATGACAGGAACGGCAGCATCAGCTGGTTCTCCGCAGGACGGCGGAATGCGTGAAAATCATGGTCTTTTCCGGATCGATGCCGGCAGCCATGTAGTCAAGCACCAAATTGAGCACATTGTCTTCGATGTGCGCGGTCGTGTCACGATCGGTGATCACCTGATAATCGGCGATGATGATATTCGAATTCACGCCGCGATTCTGCATGGCGACGCGCTCACGAATCGAACCAAAATAATGGCCGAGATGCAGACGTCCGGTCGGACGGTCGCCGGTCAGCATGGTGAACTTGCCCGGATTCTGTTCGATTGCGGCGAGCGTTGCGTCGGAACGCTTCTTCGCTGCGAGGAAGCTCGCGCTCATTTCATTGCCGACAGCGGTGATCTGCTGCTCCTGGGTTTCGTCCGTCATACGTGTCCTTTTCTTAAGAAAATCAGCGATTTTATCGTAAAAGTCTGAGCCGACAACGAAATATGGCACAGCAAGTGGTACTCTCTTGTTTGATGAATTGATAGCACAGTAATCCTCAGGGGGTCAGATGGGCCGCGGACGCAGAAAGCCAAACAGCAGAAAATAGCCCGAAAGCTCAAGTACCTGACCACCGACACCGATTATGATGAGCTCGCCAAGGAGCTCGGTGCCCAGGAGCCTGGTTCGGGTTCTTTTGATCCTTTCGCCGATATCGAAGCAAAATATTCTCACGATGCGGACGCTGAAGATGAGATTTCTGAAGATGCTCAGGAGTCCGCGCAAACCGACGCCGAGGATGACCTCGACGAGTATGCAAAGTGGGCCGCAGAGGCGGCGGCGAAGGCCACGAGCGGAGAGTTCCCGGCAGCCAAGTCCGCCGCGCCGAAGCCACACAAGCCCATCCCGATGCCGATGCCCAGCGCACTGAAGCCGAAGAAGCAGGACTGATCGGCATATCAGGTACTTTGTGAAACCGCGATGCGGATATGCCTGCCAGGTGTATCCACATCGCGGTTTTGCTATGCGTTTTTGCGCCTGTGACGGTCTTCTCGCAGCCTGTCACACCAACGGCAGCAAGCTACTCAAATCGTCGCGTTCGCCAACGGCCGTGATGCGTCCTGCCTCCTTCTCCTCAGCCCAGCTGGTGATGCCCGTGGCGAGTCTCATCCACACGTCCGGTTCCAGTTCGATCACGTCCGGCGGTGTGAGATTATGCGGATCGGATGCCGGTCCGCCGAGAATCTTGATGGCACCCCACGGCGCGACACGAACTTCCACGCCCGCCCCGGGCGCTTTTTTCTCCAGCAGATGCAGCGAGTAGCGCACCGCCATCGCCCACAGCTGGCGTGGCAATCGTGGAGAGAATTCCAGACGGAAATCGCGGGCCGCGTCGGTATTTGCGGGAATATTGTCGGCGATCATGCGATGAGACGTTTGCAGCCATTGCGCAAATGCGTCATGCCCCTTATGCAGATCTTGTTCTCGAATAACAGCCATACGTGTTATTTTGCCGTTTGCGAGCGACTATGATGGGGTGTTGCAGACAACGTAGTCACAACTGAATAGGGGTGTGAAGAGAGGGAAAATACTTGCGATTCTTGACAGCGTTCGCAATGTTGTTGCATGTCGTTTGCATGTTGCTCGCAACGTTTTTGCAGCCGGTTTGCATTATTTCTGCAAACGAATGCTTGCTTGTAATTGCTTGAAATTTCATCTTTTTATGATTACGTAGTATGCTATGTATGAGAACGTATGCATGATGTTACTTAGTGTTCATGCGGCCGCTAATGCAAGGACGCTGGGGTAAGGCATAATGTTCCTGGAGAGTAATCCGTCAAAGGGAGTCGATTAATGACTGAAATTACCGCACCGAAGTCCGCGGTCACCGCGGAGCAGTTCGCAGACGAGATCCGCGAGCAGCTGAAGTACACCCAGGGCGTCACCGTCGAGCAGGCCAAGCCGGCCGACGTGTACGTCGCCGCGTCCGCCGCAGTGCGCCGCCACCTCATGGATTCCTGGTTCAAGACCCAGTCCGACATGGTCAACGGCAACACCAAGGCAGTCGGCTACCTGTCCGCAGAATTCCTGATGGGCAAGCAGCTGCGCAACGCGCTGCTCAACGCCGGTCTGACCGAGCAGTTCGACGCCGCGGTCAAGGAACTCGGCTTCTCCGTGCAGGACGTCGTCGACGCCGAGCACGAGCCGGGCCTCGGCAACGGTGGCCTCGGCCGTCTGGCCGCCTGCTTCATCGATTCGCTCGCCTCGCTGGGCGTGCCGGCATTCGGCTATGGCATTCAGTACAAGTACGGCATCTTCGAGCAGAAGTTCGATGAAAACGGCAAGCAGATCGAAACCCCGGACTACTGGCTGACCAATGAAGAGCCGTGGGGACACATCGATTACAACCGCGACCAGAAGGTTTCCTTCGGCGGCGAAGTCGTTGAGGAAGATGGCAAGAAGGTATGGAAGCCGGCTTGGTCCGTGCGTGCGGTGCCGGTCGACTACATGGTTCCGGGCTATGCTTCCGGTCGTGTGAACACCCTGCGTCTGTGGACCGCCAAGAGCTACGACGAGTTCGACCTGCTCACCTTCAACAAGTCCGAGTACCTTGACGCCGTCAAGCCGCAGGTTGAAGCTGAGAACATCTCCAAGATCCTGTATCCGGAAGATTCCACCCCGCAGGGCAAGGCACTGCGTCTCGAGCAGCAGTACTTCTTCGTTTCCGCCTCCATCCACGACGCCATCCGCGTCTTCTACCCGGGTCAGGACAAGCCGGATCTGACCACCTTCGCGGACAAGATCACCTTCCAGCTCAACGACACCCACCCGGTCATCGGCATTCCGGAGCTCATGCGCGTCCTCATGGACGAGTACGGCTACGATTGGGACACCGCCTGGACCGTCACCAACAAGACCTTCAACTACACCTGCCACACCCTGCTTCCGGAAGCCCTGGAAGTGTGGCCGTCCAAGCTCATCGGCGAACTCCTGCCGCGTCACCTCGAAATCATCGAGAAGATCCAGGACCAGTTCGCAGCCGAGCTCAAGGCCAAGGGCGTCGACGAAGCCACCATTAAGGACATGGCCATCTACACCGGCGACTCCGTGCGCATGGCCTACCTGGCCACCTACGGCGGCTCCCACGTCAACGGCGTTGCCGAGCTGCACTCCCAGCTGCTCAAGGACGTCACCCTGAAGAACTTCTCCGACGTGTATCCGGACAAGTTCACCAACGTGACCAACGGCGTGACCCCTCGCCGCTTCGTCAAGCTCGCCAACCCGCGTCTGTCCGACCTCATCACCGAAGGCCTCGGCACCGACAAGTGGGTGAGCGACCTCGAACTGCTCAAGGGCCTCGAACCGCTCGCAGCCGATGACGAATTCGTCAAGAAGTTCGCCGCCGTCAAGCAGGCCAACAAGGTTGACTTCTCCAACTACGCCAAGCGCGAATACGGCTTCGACATCGACCCGAACACCATGATCAACACCATGGTCAAGCGTCTGCACGAATACAAGCGTCAGGCACTGAAGATCCTCGCCGTGATCGCACGCTACGCCGACATCAAGTCCGGCAAGGTCGCCGCCGACGATGTCATGCCGCGCACCATCGTGTTCGGCGCCAAGGCCGCTCCGGGCTACTACCTCGCCAAGCAGACCATCCAGCTGATCAACAACGTCGCCCGCGTCATCAACAACGACCCGGACGTCAAGGGCAAGCTGAACGTCTACTTCCCGTGGAACTACAACGTGCGTCTCGCACAGCACCTCATCCCGGCAACCGACCTCGACGAGCAGATCTCCCAGGCCGGCAAGGAAGCCTCCGGTACCGGCAACATGAAGTTCGCTCTCAACGGCGCCATGACCGTCGGTACCCTCGACGGTGCCAACGTCGAAATCCGTGAGCGCGTCGGCGCTGAGAACTTCTTCCTCTTCGGCATGACCGTCGACGAGGTGGACGCCCTCTACGCCGAAGGCTACGATCCGAAGAAGTACTACGAGGCCGATCCTCGTCTCAAAGCCGCCATCGACATGGTCGCGGACGGCACCTTCTCCAACGGCGACAAGACCGTGTACGAAGACCTTGTCCACGATTGGCTCACCAAGGACTGGTTCATGACCCTCGCCGACTTCGGCGCCTACACCGCCATCCAGTCGGAAATCGAGGCCCTCTACGCCCAGCCGCTCGAATGGAACCGCAAGGCCCTCATCAACGTGGCGAACTCGGGCTACTTCAGCTCCGACCGCTCGATGGAGGATTACCTCGAGCGCATCTGGATGACCGGTCCGCTCAAGTAATGACGGAGCGTTATCTGCGTTGTGGAAGGCTTGACGTATCTTCGTACGCTTGCGCCTTCCACGCCTTGTGATACTGCGCTCGTCATTACTTTCGCTTCGCACGGGCCATATGTGACGTGAATTATCGCGTGATGTATGACTCGTAGCGTTAGATAGGGCGTGATGACGAAGGGACGATTCCGTTTTGGAATCGTCCCTTTTCGTTTTCCAGGGCAAAACAAAAAGCCCTGCGCGTGGGGCGCAGGGCTTGAAAGAAAGAGAAATCAGGCAGCTTCTGGGGTGGTGGGAGCGACTTCGGCTTCGCCATCCTCGGCATCCTTGGTCAGGCCAAGATCGACAGGAGACGAGCTGTTCTCCCATGGCTCCTCCCACGGATCGTAATCCGGATTCTGCTGCTTGTACACATACAGACCGACGACACCGGCAAGCAAAGCTCCGAAGAGCAGTGCGAAGAACTTCCAACCGTTAGAAGACTTGTTCTCCATGACGGATCCTTTCCCAAATATCGGCGAACATTGGCTGACCTGCTCGTTCAAGCCAACTCTGTTCACTATATTAATTCCTTGAATGTGTTGATTGGGTGGATTTACGCGCCGGGGATTCACAAGAATGCAATCATTTGCAATGATTTCGCAGATTCGCGGATTCGCACGTTCCAGTAGGGTTGAAACATGGCTTATCAACGTTTCAGTCTGTTTCCCGATTCCCCGTCGTTCAAAGACTTCTTCTCTGCACGTTCCATGCGATACCGTTGGCGTAACGGCGATCCTGTGATCACCGTTACGATCATGGCGATATGCGTCGCGGTCTGGATTGTCGAAACACTATTGAAAATCGTCTGGCCGGCCGGCTGCAACGCGTTCGTCGGCTCAGGCGTATTCATGCCCGCGCTGGCGACTCACCGCCCATGGACCTTCATTACGTCAATGTTCCTGCACCAGCCGGCCTCCCTATGGCACATTCTTTTCAACATGCTGACCTTGTGGTGCGTCGGGCCTGTATTGGAACGCATGATGGGGCATCTGCCATATCTCGCGTTATACGTGCTGTCAGGACTCGGCGGAAGCGCCGGCATGATGGTCTGGGCACTGTTCTCGCAAGACGGTTGGCTGACATCCGCATACGGCGCTTCCGGCGCGCTATTCGGCCTGTTCGCGGCAATTCTGGTGGTATACCAGCGCATTGGCATCGACATTCGATCCATGCTGATCTGGATGCTCATCAACTTCCTGATGCCAATCATCACGCCGAACATCGCATGGCAGGCGCATGTTGGCGGATTCATCATCGGAGGAGTGTTCGCCTGGCTGTTGGTTTCCGGTCTGCATGCGTTGCGCGGCAAAAGCCTGCAGCAGCGCACGCTGATGTACGGCGTAATCATGTTGGCCGTGATTATTGCGATTGTCGTCGCATGCAATATGAGCAATCCACTTCTCACAAACCCCCTTCTTGGCATGTTCTCCTAGTTGGCAGGAAGGAGAAAAACAGATTTGGGGAATCGCAGACACACACTTATCCACAAGTGTGGATAAGTGTGTGGATAAGTGAGGGTTGAGCTGTGGGTAAGTCGGGGATAACTCGGTGCATTATCCACAAGGATATTCACAAAACGGTGGATTCCCCGGCTTTTCAACGGTGGAAAATGTGGATAACCCGACTGTGCATAGTGGAAAAATGGGGAAAAACACCATCCTATATATTGTGGACGGTCATAAAACTGCCTACAAGATATAGACGCTATCCACATTCGTCCACAATAATCCACGACTTATCCACATCGTGTGAAACCAGAAAATCCCCAGAATGACGACGAATCAACACAACGAAATCAGGTACGTCACCAATGACAATCATGAATGACGAGACGCGCGAATTCGTGGCGATGCATCGCAACGAGGACGTGCGCGAACTGGCGTTGAAGGCCAAACGTGTGGAAGGGCTCGACCTGCCGTTGGCGCTCGACCAGATTGCCGGATGGCAGATCGCACGCAAAAAACTGCCACAATGGGCCTCCTGCGAGGGAATCGTATACCCTCCGCACATTTCCATGGAACAGTGCTCATCGCAGTTCACAGCCCAATACAAGTCAGAAATCGCACAAACACTGCTTGCGCCGGCCGCAACCGTGCGCGCCAGAGTGTCCGATTCTGGAGAATCGGACAACCAAACCACGAAAAGTGAGCCACAGTTGTCCGATTCTGCCGAATCGGTCATGCAAACGGCAAAAAGTGCGTTCCAGTTGTCCGATTCTCCAGAATCGGACACGCAAGAGATGAAAATGGGCGCGTGGATGTCCGATTCGCCAGAATCGGACACATTGGTGGCGAGAAGTTCGATGGTGGATCTGACGGGCGGGTTCGGCGTGGACTTCTCGTATCTGGCGCGCGGATTCAGCCAAGCCACTTATGTGGAACGGCAGCGGCATCTGTGCGATCTGGCCGAACACAATATGGCCGCACTGGGACTCGACCAGGCGCGCATCGTGTGCGGCGACGGCGTGGAATACCTCAGGCAGATGGGTCCGGTGGACTTCATCTACCTTGATCCGGCCCGCCGCGACGAGCATGGATCGCGCACTTACGCGATCGAGGATTGCACGCCGAACGTACTCGAATTGCGTGACCTGTTGCTCGCCAAATCGCAGTACACGCTGGTCAAGCTTTCGCCGATGTTGGATTGGCGCAAGGCGGTCGCCGATTTCGACGGGACCGTACGCGAAGTGCATATCGTGGCCACCGGCAACGAATGCAAGGAACTGTTGCTGGTATTGGGTCAGCAGGTGCATGAGGAACCATCCGCGCCGCGCGTGTTCTGCGTGAACGACAATCAGCGGATCGACTATGATTCCGCCGCATATACGCAGGGCCTGCGCATTGGCGGCAAACCGCTGCCGGAGGCGAAAAACTACTTGTATGAGCCGAATGCGTCGATTATGAAGGCCGGTTGCTTCGATCTGGTGGAGGAACGATTCGGTGTGACGCAGGTCGGTCCAAGCAGTCACCTTTTCGTGTCGGCAACGCCGGTTGCCGATTTTCCCGGCAGAGGATTCGCGATTGAATCGATCGGCGGCATGAATAAAAAGGATATAAAACGACTGCTGAATGGCACGAAACAGGCCAATATCGCGGTACGTAACTTCCCGCTTACCGCACCGCAGCTACGCAAGAAATTGAAGCTTGCCGACGGTGGTCCGGTCTATCTGTTCGGCACTACCATGCAAGGCTGCGATCATGTGCTGCTGCGCACGTCGAAAATCTGAAAAACAAACCGGAATCGAAAAAAGAAACAGGCGAACCGGGATTGGCAAGGCAGTCGCGAAAGACCGCGTACGTTTGCGAAAGAGCGTGAAACCTACGAAGAAAACCTACGAAAAGATTGCGAGATAATCGTAAAAGGGCATGCGAAAAGGGCGTCTGACCGCACGTTGTACAGACGCCCTCAAATCGCAGGAAAGGCGAAACTACGCTTTAGCGCCACCACATGGTCATGATGAATCCGATCATGATGATCGCGAATGCGATGGCCAGATTCCACGCGCCGATGTTCGGAATCGGGTAGTCGGAAGTCAGGTAGTAGACGACCGCCCAGATCAGACCGATGATCATCAGCGCGCAGAACAGCGGCACGAACCAGCGTGGATTGGACTTGGTGCCCTTGATGGTTTCCTCCACGCGGCGGGTGTTCTCCGCCTGACGGTTCATCATGCGCTGCATCTGCGGGCTCAGGGAGTCCTTATCGGCGGTAGCGTTCAGCACCGCTTCGACGCGATCCATCGGAATGTCGTGATCGTCATCGTCGTCGGAATCAGCGGATTCGTCAGAAGTGGAATCGACGGTGGTTTCCTCAGCGGCATCCTGAACGGTTTCGTTGCTCTCTTCAACGGCAGCGGTGTCGTCCGTGGACTGCAGATCGTTCTGATCGTCCGCGGTGGTTTCGTGCAGCTCTTCGTCAGCCATCAGCATAGTCTCCTTTAATAGGCTAAAAGTCATAATAGTGGGTAGACTCGAAAGCGGCGAACTCACAGCGCAAAACTGTTCATAATCAGAGCAAATGCTTAATGGGAATCAGGAAGGTCCGCATGGCGAAGCACACCGGCAAGCACACCGCGAAACGGTCGAAAGCGGCCGGAGTGGCGGCATTCCTTGTGCTCATGTTCTCCGGATTCCTGCTCGCCACGAATCTGCGCGTGAACCGTTCCGTCGTGGTGACCAACGACACCGCCGAACTCGTGGAACAACGCGTGAAAAAAGTCAACTCCCTGCAGACGGAAGTCGACGCGCTCAGCTCCCGCGTGAACGATCTGAGCAAAACCCTGAACAGCCAGGACGACGCCGACCAGCAAGACAGCGAAAGCGCCGGCAACGGCACCATGCTGCCCGCGGTGGAAGGCCCCGGACTCGTGGTGACGCTCGACGATTCGCCACTCTGGGAAAACATGGTCGATTCCAGCGGCTCCACCTCCAACATCAACGATTACGTGGTGCACCAGCAAGACGTCGAAGCCGTGGTGAACGCGCTTTGGGCGGGCGGCGCGGAATCCATGATGATCATGGACCAGCGTGTGCTGTTCAATTCCGCAGTGCGCTGTTCCGGCAACGTGCTGCTTTTGCAGGGCAAAAAGTATTCGCCGCCATTCACCATTTCCGCGATCGGCCCGGTCGAGGCAATGAAAAAGGCGCTCGACAATTCGCAGGAAGTGACCATATACCGGCAGTACGTCAGCGCGTTCGGCTTGGGATGGCAGGTCGACGAAAAAGAAAAACTCCATTTCGACGCGACCGACGCATTGCAACAGCCGCTGCAATACGCGCAGGCGATGAACAACGAAACAGACGGATCGCAGCAAACGGACGAAACGCAGGAATCGCAAGAGGGGAAGTAACCGATGAAGCACGTGGCACCAAAACAGCGTCGCAAAAGCGTGGTCTGGACGATACTTGGCATCCTCGCCGAACTCATGCTGACCGCGGCGGCCGTCTGCGCGCTCTACATCGCATGGCAAATGTGGTGGACGGGCGTGCAGGCCGAACACAACCAAATCGAAACACGCCAATCCGTATCATGGTCCGACCCCGGCCAATCCGACAGCGTCACCATTGCGCAAGCGCAGGAAGGCGACCCGCCAACGCAACCGCAAAGCGCACAGGAAGGCGAGCTCATCGCCCAGGTCTACATTCCGCGATTCGGCAGCCAATGGCAGCGCAACCTCGTTGAAGGCACCTCTCTCACCGAACTCAACAAGCACGGACTCGGCCACTACAAGGATTCGCAAATGCCTGGCCAAGTCGGCAATTTCGCCTTCGCAGGGCACCGCAACGGCTACGGACAGCCACTCGGCGACGTCGACAAACTGCAGGAAGGCGACCCGATCATCGTGCGCACGCAGGATTACTGGTACGTCTACCACTACACCAGCTACAAAATCGTGCTGCCGACCGACATCGAAGTGGTCGCCGCCAACCCCGAAAACCCCGGCGCGACGCCAACCAAACGCATGCTGACCATGACCACATGCGAACCGAAATACTCCACGCCGACACACCGCTGGATCAGCTACGCGGAATTCTCATACTGGGCGAAGGTGTCCGACGGCATCCCCCAGGAGCTCGCCTCCACCGACTCCAACGGCAAAGTCAAATTCGTCAACAACGAAAAATCGTCGATCGTCGCATCCGTCAGCTCACTCAAACCGTGGATTCTCGGCGCGCTCGCCGCATATGCGATCATCTTCCTTTCCGCGCTGGTGGCATGGCGTTGGCCGTATCTCGCCGACGTGCGCGCAGGACGCCGCGAAAAGCCGGAATTCAGCTTGTACGGCGGATTGATGCGATTGCAGCCGGGTGTGCTTCCGATTCGACTTGTGCTCATGGCGTTGCTGATTTTCGCGCGGCCGCATCGTGCTTTGAATGGCTGTTCCCGTGGGCTGCGACGAATATTCCGGCATTGCAGGAAATGTCGAATTACACGGCCATATAAAGCTGTATTCAGGTGCCTTCCGGCGGTCTGCTGGCAGTTTTGCTGGCAGACGTGAAAGCGATTGCTGCGATCTGCGATTATCACGATTGCTGCGATTGCTGCGTGAGACGCGCGCCGCGTCACGACATGTTGCGCACGTACACTGCTATGCAAACGCAAATATTCGCGCAACGTAAGTATTCGAAGCATTCGAACGCCGACATTCCGACGTTGATAGGAGCATGATGACCGATTCCGCACGCATTTTGGTCGTGGACAACTACGATTCGTTCGTGTACACGATTGTCGGCTATTTGAAGACGTTGGGTGCCGCGGTGACGGTGGTGCGCAACGATGCGATCGACCCGTGCGAGGACGGTGTAATCGACGAATACGACGGCGTGCTGATCTCCCCAGGGCCTGGTGCTCCGGCGGAATCCGGCGCCAGCGAAGGCATGATTCGCCTGTGCGCGGAGCAGTCCAAGCCCATGTTCGGCGTGTGCCTCGGCATGCAGGCGCTGGCCGAAGTGTTCGGCGCGACCGTAAGCCACGCGCCGACCATCATGCACGGCAAAACCAGCTTGGTGGAGCATATCGACGATGAGATCTTCGAAGGCGTCGCCAATCCGATGACCGCCACCCGCTACCATTCGCTGGCCGTGGAGCCCGATTCCGTGCCGGAAGAGCTGGTGGTGACCGCGTGGACGCAGGTCGACCACATCGTGCAGGGCATCAAGCATTGCAGCAAGCCGATGTATGCGGTGCAGTTCCACCCCGAATCCGTGATGACGCAGGACGGCTACCGTCTGCTTGCGAACTGGCTGAAGGTGTGCGGCCAGGAGAACGCCGTGGAACGTTCCAAGGGATTGCAGCCCAAGGTCGCGGCCTAAGGTCGCAGCAAGAAGACGTGGGAAGTGCGAAAACGCATGGTACAAGCGATGGTACAAGCGTGGAAACGTAAGTCGCGCAATCTCAATCGCAAGAAAATACAAAATCGTAAGAAAACACGAATCGCAAAAGAACATAAGACCGTAATGAGGAAGGCCCAGCTGGCATTTCAGCTGGGCCTTCCTTGTGAATGATGGCGGTTATCTCGACCGATCAGTTGCCTTCGGGAGTGTTGTTGCCTCCGTCGGTGTTGCCGCCGTTGCCGCCGTTGTTGCCGTTGTTGCCGTTGTTGCCGCCATTATTGGTGCTGGACGACTTCGTGGTCAACGTGATCGTGGCTCCGCTGTCGGACTGGGTGCCGGCGGTCGGTGACATGTCTGTGACCGTGCCATCCTCCGGGCCGGAAACCGTGACCTGGAAACCGTAGCTTTCCAACAGGCTCTTGGCGGCCGCATAGCCCATGCCGACCACGCTGGGCACGCTGATCTGCTGCTTGCCGGTAGACACCCAAATCGTGACCGCGGTACCGGCCTCGACCGTGCTTCCAACACCCGGCTCGACGCGGGTGACGGCGCCGGAAGCGATGGAATCGGAATATTCGCTTTCGATGGTGATCTGCGTCAGACCGGCCTGCTTCAGCTGCTCGATAACCGTGTCTTTCGGCTGTCCGATCAGATTGTCGGGAATCTTGGTCATGCCGGACGAAATGTACAGCGTGATGATCGTGCCCTTGGTCTGCTTTGAATGGGCGGCAGGATCCGTGCTTACCACCTTGTCTTTTTCGATGGAGGCATTGTCGACCGTGCGCACGTTACCCACCTTGAAGCCGGCGGCCTCAAGAATGGATTTCGCGTCATCCTGGCTCTTGTTCGACACATCCGGAACGGCGACCGACTGAGGGCCGGTGGAGAACCACACGGAAACCGTGGAGCCCTTGGCGACCTTCTTGCCGCCCGTCGGATTCTGCTTGGTGATGGTGCCCTTCGGCTCGCTTGAATCGGAATCCTCTCGGGCATCGAGCTTCAGACCCTTGGCCGCGAGCTGCTCTTCGACGCGCGCCTCGGAAATATTCGCCGTGGCGGTGAAATCAGGAACTTCCACCATGTCGGCGGTGGAGTCGCTCTTGTTCAGCATGAAGAACACACCCAGAATGACCAGCAGCGCCACCAGACCGCCCACCACGGAGCCGATGATGATCTGCTTCTTCTTACGCGCCTTAGCGGCCTCGGCACGCTGTTCCGCGCGGGTTTTTGTGGCAACGCCGTTCTGCGGGTTCGGCACGGCCTCGAACTGGCCTGTGACGGGATTGAACGCCTGCGTCGCGGCGGTTTCACCGGCAGGAGTCATGGCCACGGTGTTCGCGTCCATTTCGGCCTGCTTGCGTGCCTTCATATTGGTCAGATCGGTCAACGGATTGAACGCGGCCGCCATCGGCACGCCGCCGTTCATGAACGTCAGCAAATCGTTCTTGAATTCGGAAGCCGTGGCGTAACGGTTCTGACGATCCTTCGCCATCGCCTTCGCGCAAATCGAATCCCACATCTTCGGCAAGCCGGGAACGACCGAACTTGGGGGAGTGGCGACCTCCGAAACATGCTGGTAGGCGATCGCAACCGCGGAATCGCCGGTAAACGGCGGCCTTCCGGTAAGCATTTCATACAGCACGCAACCTGCGGAATACAGGTCGGAACGCATGTCGACGCTTTCGCCGCGTGCCTGCTCGGGAGACAGGTATTGCGCGGTTCCGACCACACCCTGCGACTGCGTCATCGTGGCGGCGGAATCGTCGAGCGCGCGGGCGATGCCGAAGTCCATGACCTTGACCACGCCCTGCTCGGAAATCATGATGTTGCCGGGCTTGATGTCGCGGTGGATGATGCCCATGCGATGCGAATACTCAAGCGCGTTGAGCACGCCCATCATCACCTGTTCGGCGTCGCGCTGGCTCAGAGCGCCATTCACTTTGAGAATGTCGCGCAAGGTCTGGCCCTTGACATATTCCATCACCAGATACGGCAGATGTTCGGTCTGGCCGGTTTCCGTGGCGACGACCTCTTCGCCCGAATCGTAGATGTTCACGATATTCGGATTGTTCATCTGCGCCACGGAATGGGCTTCGCGACGGAAACGCTCAAGGAAGATCTTGTCGTTGGCGAAGTCGGCGCGCATGATCTTGACCGCGACGGTACGCCCAAGGCGCGTATCGAGCGCCACGTGCACTTCGGCCATGCCGCCACGGCCGACCAGTTGGCCGAGCTGGTAACGTCCACCAGCCAAAGAGGTAGGCATGTTGATGTTCATCCCTGTTCCTTCCCATCAGTGCTCAAGGAGATATGAGGTCTGCTGACCACGCGTCGCGGAAGTCTTCCGCCTGTAGGCACCACCATCGTGTCAGCCAATTGTGTCTGCTGGTCGAGCAGACGGCGTTCGATGCGGGACAACGTGCGCGACACCGTCAACGCGTCCTTCGGACGGTCAAGCGGGTCTTTGGACAGCATCGACATGACGAATTCACGCAGCTGCACGTCGACGGAGTCTGGCAGCGGCGGAACCGGATTGTTGACATGTGCTGCGGCGATGTCGACCGGCGTGGCACCCGTGAACGGACGATGCCCGCACAGGCCCTCGTAGGCGACGATGCCAAGCGAATAGATATCGGATTGAGGCGTGGCATGCTGGCCTGCGCCTGCTCCGGGGAAATGTACTGTGCGGTGCCACCACCATGCGTCCTGCGTGATCTGCTCCTGATTGGTGGAGTAGGAGACGCCGAAATCGGTGATTTTCACCTCGCCGGAATCGGACACCATGATGTTCGCAGGCTTCACGTCGCGGTGGATCACGCCATGCGAATGCGCGACGAACAGGCCACGCGCGGTCTGGATGAGAATCGGCAGCAGACGGGTCGGCTCCATCGGGCCGTTCTGCTCGTGGAACAGGTCGGCCAGCGACTTGCTGGGCACGTACTCCATAACGAGGAAGCCGATGCCGTCATGTTCGTAATATTCGAACAACGCAGCGATATTCGGGTGTGCAAGATTGGCGGAATTATGCGCTTCCGCACGCAGGCGAAGCAGCTTGGCCTCCTGCGTGACGCCCAAGTCGCCGCGCAACGCCTTAATGGCCACGGGACGACCCAACTGGATATCATAGCCTTTCCATACTTCGCCCATGCCACCCTGGGCCAGACGGGCATCCAACCTGTAGCGTCGGTGGATGAGCTGTCCTTCAATCAGTTTCACTCTGCCAGCGCCTCCTGCATCATCGCCTTCATAATCGGACCCGCCGCGAACGAGCCATACAAATCCACATTGTGCACCACCACGGCAACAGCGATCTTCGGATCGTCCGCCGGGGCGAAGCCGACCACCCAGCCGTCGATGGACGTATTGCCGTCACCGATCTGCGCGGTGCCGGTTTTCGCAGCCACCTGCACGCCGTCGATGGCCAGATTCGGGTTCTCCTTGGTGACCACCGCCTCCATCATCTGCGTGAGCTTGTTGGCGGTGCCCGAACTGAACGCGCGGCTCATCACCTGCGGCTTGGTCTGCGAAATAACAGACAGGTCGGAGGAACGCACGCGATCCACCAGCGTCGGCTGCATGACCTTGCCCCCGTTCGCCACGGCGGCCGCCACCAGCGCGTTCTGCAGCGGAGTCACCACGGTGTCTCCTTGGCCGATGGACGCCAAAGCGAGCTTGTCGTCGGTCGTGTCGGTCGGGAACTTCGACGCCACGCTCATCCACGGCGTGCCCGTGGAATCGGATCCGTCAACCGTGATCGGACTGTCGAAACCAAGCTTCTTGGCCATGGACGACACCTTGTCATCGCCCAAAGCCACGCCCAGCTGGGCGAACGCGGTGTTCGACGAATACGCCATCGCGTCTTCCAACGTGATCTTGCCGTCCGAACCGTCGGCCTGCGACACCGCGTTCGTCAACTGTGTGACCGTGCCCGGAAGCGTGTAGCTCGATCCGGCCGGAATCTCGGTGTCGGTCTGGTATTCGCCAGTTTCCAGCGCGGCCGCCGCCACCACCGTTTTGAACGTGGATCCCGGAGGATACAGCTGCGAGGTGGCACGGTTGAGCATCGGATTCGACTCGTCTTGCGAAAGCGTGGAATAATTGCCGTTCGCTTCGGACGTGTCGTGGCTCGCCAGTTGGTTCGGGTCGTAGCTTGGCGTGCTTGCCATGGCGAGAATACGACCGGTTTTCACTTCGATGGCCACGGCCGCGCCGTCATTGTTGGCAAGACCGTTGTAGGCGGCCTGCTGGATTTTCGGATCAATGGACGTTTCGATGGTCGCGCCTTGTTTTCCTGGCCGGTGAACAGCGATTTGAACCGCTGCCATACCAGCTGGTCGGATTGGCCCGACAGCAGCGAGCTACGCGACGCTTCGATACCGTTCCAGCCGCGTTGGCTGATCGAGAAGAAGCCGGTGACCGGCGCGTACAGTTCGCCGGCGGTATAGGAACGCTGGTAGGAGAACGCGTCGTTCGAAGGGTCGGATTTGGCGATGACGGAGCCGTCCGAAGCGAGGATCGCACCGCGCGGAGCGCCATACTCGTGGTAGAGGGCGCGGGTGTTGCGCGGGTCGTTGTTGAGCTGGTTCGCGCGAATCGCCGTGATGATGGTGGTGGACATGCCCAGGATGACGAACAGCGCCACCACGATGGTGAAGAGTTGGCGGAGTGACTTATTCATGCTTGGCTCCCCTCTGACATGCTGTCCGATACGTTCGGAGTGCCCGATGGGGGAGCGGGTGGTACGACTGGCGTGCCTGAAACCGGCGTCTCCGTGGAGATGATTTCAGTGGCCTGCGCGGAGGCCTGCGCGGAGGCCACGCTTCTGCGGGCGCGGCTCTGCTTGCGGGCGCGCAGCGCCTGCATCGCCTCATATTGGAACGTGTCGCTATCGATATCGGATTCGGGTTTGTTCGCCGAGTTGGAAATCACCACTAGGAGTGCTGCCAACATGTAATTCGCTATGAGTGAGGATCCGCCGGCGGCCATGTACGGAAGAGTCAAACCCGTAAGCGGGATGACTAACGTGATGCCTCCCACCACGGTGAACACCTGGAAGGCCATGGTGAACACGAGGCCCGATGCGAGAAGCTTGCCGAACCCATCCTTGATTTTCATCGCAGTGATCATCCCGGCGGCGATGATGAGCAGATAGAGCATCAGAATGGCCATCAGACCGGTGAGGCCCAGCTCTTCGCCAAGTGCCGCGTAGATGTAGTCGGAGTTGGCGATCGGAGTGAGCGACGGGTGACCTTGCCCAAGGCCGGTGCCCATCAAGCCGCCTGATGCCAGGCCGAAAATACCCGTGACGAGCTGGTAGGATCCGCCGTACTCCTTGTTGTACTGCGCCGAGTCGAACGGGTGCAGCCAGGCGTCGACGCGCGCGCCGACATGGCTGAAAATATTGGCCGCGGCGAACGCGCCCACGGCGAACGCGATGAAACCAATCACAATCCAACTGGTGCGCCCCGTGGCCACGTACAACATGGACACGAACATGGCGAAGAACATCAACGACGTGCCCAAATCATGCTGCACGACCAGCACGCCCATCGACACGATCCACACCACGATGATAGGCCCAAGATCCTTGATGCGCGGCAGCTGCAGGCCCAGCACCTTCTTGCCGCCGACCGCCAGCTGGTCGCGGTGGTCATACAGGTAGGAGGCGAAGAAAAACGCGAGGAACAGCTTCGCGAACTCGCTTGGCTGGAACGATCCCAAACCGGGAATCTTCACCCAAATGCGCGCGCCATACTGTTCGGAACCGATCACCGGAAGCATCGGTGACAGCAGCAACACCAAACCGATCACCATGCTGACGTACGAGAACCGCCTCAGCACACGGTAATCCTTCATGAAGATCACCAGCAGATTCGCCAAAACCAGCGCTATCGACAGCCAAAGCAACTGCTTGAACGCGACGGACGTGTTCGAATCCTGGTCGATGCGGGCGATCATCATGATGCCGGTGCCAGTCAGCACCATCACACAACACATGATCGCCTGGTTGGCATACGGCTGGAAACGCAGCGGCAATCCCCAGGAAGTCAGGAACAATGCGCCGACAAAAGCGAGCATCCACAAATAATTCTGCGGAAAACCGCCGGTGGTGCGTTCGAACATCTGGAAGAACGCGACGCCGCAAATCAGCATGCTGAACAGCAGCAGGCCGAATTGCTTCAGACGGGTTGCCATCATGACTGGTCACCGCCTGACTTGTTTGCCGAAGCGTCGTCCGATTTGTCTGATTTGCCCGACGACTTGTCGGAAGTCGTACCAGAGGATTTGTTGTCGGATTCGCCGTTTGCCTTGTCTTGTTCCTTCTGCGCGGCTTCGTCCTGCTGTTGCTTCAGCTGCTTTTTGATCAGTCGCGTATGCGTTTTCGCCTCGCCGTAAGTGTCGAAGGAAATGCCCTGCGCAAGCTGTTCCTGCCAGCTTGGCGGCAGTTCGCTCGTCTTCATATGGGTGTCGGTGACGGCGTGCGACAGCTGGAAGCCGAACAGGCTTGTCGGCACGCCTTGGAAAATCGCCACTTCGCCGTTGTCGTCGCCGATGTAGTACTTGGTTTGGCTCCAACGGTAGGTTGCGAACGCGCCGCCCGCCAGTCCCAGCAGTACCACGATGGTGACGATGATGGCGATCACACGGTTGCGTCGGGTGCGCGTGCGCTTCGTTTTGCGCTGCTCGATATGCTCGTTGCGGATGGCTTTGGCGACTTCCGGATCGTTCGGATCGGCGGAAATGCGGCCGTCGTCCTTCTGTACGACGGGGATTTCACCGGTGTCGGGATTGGTGCGGTCGCCGTTCTCCTCGCGTACCGTGGACGGTTGCGCCACGCGCTGTTCCGGAGGATTGTCGTCCTCGTTGGGATTCTTGCCGTTGCGCAGTGCGGCGGCACGGGCGGCCGGCGACTTCTTGCCCTCGCGCAGTGCGGGAGCGGATGCGACCGGCTCGTTGATGATGTCGGCGATCGGCTCAAGGCTTGCGCTGGCCGCGCCGCCAACCAATGGCGTCTGATGCGGCAGATCGAACGCGTCCGCGTCAAGGGCGAGCGTCGCGTCGGCGATGACCGCGGTGACGTTGTCGGTGCTGCCGGCACGAAGCGCCATCGAAACCAGCTGTTGCGCGCACTCCTCCTGATCGGAGCAGGCGGACAGCACCTCCTGCAATGTGGAATCCTCAAGCACGCCGCACAAACCGTCGGAGCAGAGCAGCCAGCGGTCGGCCGGATGTGCCTTGCGTATGGCGATGTCCGGACTCGAATCGATATCGAAATCACCCAGAACGCGCATCACGACGTTGCGCTGCGGATGGTTGCGCGCCTCGGCCTCGCTGATGCGGCCGGTGTCGATCAGATGCTGCACGTAGCTGTGGTCGGACGTCATGCGGATCAGACGGCCGTCATGCAGCAGATATGCGCGGGAATCGCCGATATGCGCCAAAACCCAATATCCGGCCACCAATGCGACCGACGTGACGGTGGTGCCCATGCCCGCGAGACGACGTTCGCGCTTCGCTTTGCCAACGATCGCGTCATGCGCGGCCATAACCGAGGTTTCCATCATGTGGGCGATAATCTGGACATCGCCCTGCACGTTGTCTTGCTCGATATGCGCCAATGAACGGATGGCGATGGTGGAGGCGGTGTCGCCTCCCGCATGGCCTCCCATGCCATCGCAGATGGCGATCAGATGCTCGCCGGCGAACGCGGAATCCTGGTTGTTGGAACGTACGGTACCCACATCGGAAACGACGGTGGAATACATGAACAGCGGTTGTGAAGCGGGAGAAGTCGGCAAACGGGTCACCTCAATTCAAAGGTGGTTGCGCCAATGCGTACGGGAACGCGCGATCCGAGAATCATCGGAGCGTTCAGACGCTGCTGGTTGACCACAGTGCCGTTGGTGGAACCCAGGTCTTCGATGGCCCACTTGCCGGTGGCGGGATCCGTATAGACGCGCGCATGGTGGGACGAGACGAATTCGTCGTCCAGAACCACGGTGTTCGAAGCGGAACGGCCAAGCGTGATGGTGTTGCCGGACAAAGGGACGGAACTGCCGGCAAGGGGGCCATCGATGATGACCAGCAAGGTGGGTTTGGCGCTTGATGTGGCGCTGACGACTGGTGCCGGGGCGGCCACGGGCGCGGGCGCTTCGACGGCCTTGCGCGCGCGACGCTCCTTACGGCGATGAGCCCGCGACTTGCGCGGGCTGAGCGTTTCCACATCCCTGTACAGCGAACGCACCGTACAGGCCACGAAGATCCAGAGCAGTACGAGGAAGCCGTACTTGAGGATCGCGAAAGTAAGTTCAGTGAGCATAGAGGCAACTCCCGAGGTTGGGGTTGGTTACTCCTGATCCTGCGAAGAGGCCCAATACAGGATTCGGGTGCGGCCGATGGTGATCGTGTTGCCGTCGAGCAACGTGGCCGCCTCGACATGATGGCCTTCGACATACATGCCGTTGGTGGAGCCCAGATCGCGTGCGATGACGGTGTTGCCGTTGTCGGTGATGTCGATCTGCATGTGGCGGCGGGAGATGCCCGGATCGTCGATCACGATATCGCAGTCGGATCCGCGGCCGATGATGGTCTTGCTTTCCGTGAGCAGATACTGGTGCTCGCCGATTTCCAGCATCGGGCAGTCTTCGGTCTGCGCGTCGGTGGTGACGGGCACGGTATTGCCTTGCACGGATTCGCTCGTCAGCTTGAAATTGCTCTTGGTGAGGTCAAGGTCCTCTTCGAAGATCACCACGACCGGACCGACGAACGCGTAATGCTGGTCCTTCGCGTACTGGGTGAGGTTGTCGGCCAGCTCATTGGCCAACGCTTCCGCGCCCCATTCGACGATGTTGTTGAAATCCGGCGTGCTCAGCTTGAAACGGTACTCATTCGGCGCCACGGTACGGTCTCGCGTGACGGGCATGGCCTCTTTGTCAATCTCACGTTCCAGAGCGCTGGAAAGGTCGACGGGCTGCAGGTCCTTGGACCCGAACTTGGCGAAAACCCCGTTGACGGCGCCTTCCACGCTTTTCTCAAATCGGTCGAGAACACTCATGCTTGTCCCTTTCTATCCTCACCCATCCTACGCGGTAGAGCGCCGAGCGCCAATTCGTAAGTCCTTTAATTGCAAAAATTTCATGCATAAATCCATCCCCAGCATCATTTAGGGGGTATTTATCCGCGAATATGACTACCTTCGCCCCCGATTTCCACGATGCACGAATTCACGGAAGGTGGAATTGATGGTGATAGGTTGGGAGCATGACAGATGCGATTCGACAGTTCCCCCGTAAAAAAGCACGTACCTTGCGATTTTCCTGCGGCGCTCCGCGTTCGGCGCGCGTGATTGCAGACGGCTCCCGCGCGCTGTTCCTGCGTTCCGACGGTCCGGAAGACACCGTCACCTCGCTGTGGATGAGCGTGATCGACGAAGACGGCAACATCGGTGAGATTCCGCTCGCCGATCCGCGCGTATTGCTTGCCGACGCCGACGCGGAAGACGTTCCGGCGGAAGAGAAGGCGCGACGCGAACGTGCGCGCGAAGGCGGATCCGGCATCGTCTCGTATTGCGTCGACGGTGCCGGCAACCGCGTGACCTTCACCATCAACGGGCAGCTTTTCCTCACCGACCTTACGGCGGGCGCGACGCGAGCCATCACGATAGAGGAAGATGAACTCAAACCGGTGCTGAACCCGCGCATCAGTCCCGACGGACGGCACATCATGTACACCACCGGCACGTATCTGGTGGACGTGGATCTCGCCAACGATGAAGAAACCGGCGACGCGATTTCGGTGGTCGCCTCGGCACCGCAGAACGGCGAATGGAAAATCGGATTGGCGGAATTCGCCGCAGGCGAAGAAATGGACCGCTACGACGGCTTCTGGTGGTCACCCGACTCCAAATACGTGCTCTTCGAAACCTACGACGAATCCCCCGAACCGATCTGGCATCTGTCGGACCCCACGAATCCAACCAATCCGGCGCAAGCAACCGCTATCCGCAAGCGTTGACCGCCAATGCCGACGTGCGGCTGACCCTGCTGGAACTCGGCTACGACAGCGACAACTGCTGCTACGGGGCAATCGCCAACGAAGTGCAGTGGGACCATGAATCCTACGAATATCTGGCCGCCGTAAGCTGGAGTGAAGGCCACGATCCGATCATCCTTGTGCAAGACCGCCTCCAGCAGCACGATCAGGTGCTCGCCATCCATGTAGGCGAGCCGATCGCCACCATGCGTGACGCGGAAAACGGCTTCACCGACGACAATGGCGACGAGGTCGAAACCTTCTCCATCGCCATTCCCGAATACGCGGAAGGCGAACGCCCCGGCACCACGCGCGTGCTTGAGGAACACGGCAACGACTACTGGCTCGACCTCATCCACGGCACCCCTGCATTCACTCCGGATGGACGCTTGATCTGCGCGATGAACGACATGGACGTCGATACGAACCGACTCACCGTTGATGGTACGCCCTTCACTCCGGCCGGACTGCAGGTGCGCGAAGTGCTCGACGTGACCGACGACGACGTGCTGTGCGTGGTGCAGCGCACCCCTGAAATCCTGCCTGAAAGCGACCTGCCGTTCCTCTGGCAGTCGAATGCCTCCGACCATGACGCCCGCAGCTTCGACGTGGTGTCGATCCGCTATGACGGCACATGGGAACCCCTCACCTACGCGCCCGGCCAGTGGAGCATGTCTCGCGCCGGCAACGGCTGCGTGGTGACCGGACGGGGCATGGACGACGCAACCGTGCAAATGCAGCATTGCATGAACATCGCCACAACCGACGAAAATGGTACGGACGTGGCGTCAATGGTGGTCGCACCAATCGAAAACCATGCCGAAACCCCCGGATTCACGCCGAACGTGCACTTCACCCGACTCGGCGAACGTGAGCTGTACACGGCGATCGTGCTGCCTCATCCGATAGTGAATACGCGCACGAAGCCATCCTGCCGGTACTCATGAAACCCTACGGAGGCCCCGGCTTCCAACAGGTCATCGAAAGTCAATCCTTCTATTGGGACGCGCAATGGTGGGCCGACCAAGGCTACATCGTGGTCACCACCGACGGACGCGGCACCACCGGACGCGGCCCGCAATGGGACCGCGCCATCTACGAAACCATGAAATCCGTAACGCTCGAAGACCAGATCGACGCCGTGCGCGCGCTGCCGGAAGCGTTGGAAGCGCTGGCTGGCGAGAATGCGGCAGTCAACGTTCCGCAACCCGATCTCAGCCGCGTCGCCATGATCGGCTGGTCGTACGGCGGATTCCTCTCCGCGCTCGCCGTGTTGGAGGCGCCGGAAACGTTCGCCGCGGCCTGCGCGGGCGCGCCTCCGACCGACTGGACGCTGTACGACACGCATTACACCGAACGCTATCTCGGCCTTGACTCGGCCGTGTACGAACGCAACAGCATCATCGCCGACGCGCCGCAGCTTGATCGCCCGCTCATGCTCATCCACGGGTTCGCCGACGACAATGTGACGATCGCGCACAGCCTGCGCCTGAGCCAGGCGCTGATGGCAACCGGACGTAAGCACACGTTCCTGCCGCTGACCGGCATCACGCACATGACCAACGACGAGACGGTTGCCGAAAATCTGCTGATCCTGCAGCGCGATTTCCTTGCGGAAGCGTTGGGGTGACGGCACCGTGACGACAGTGCAGTCACGGTAACGGCAACATCGCAAACGAAAGTGCTGCAAAGCGCCGTAGGAAGACAAAACGCGTTCCCCTGCGACTCCCGGACTGCCAAGCATCCGAACGTCGTGGGCGAACGCGTTCCCTTCTCGAATGCCAACATAAAACAGGCGAAAACGACTTCGCAAGCGAGGGGGTACCACATTTGTGTCCCACCCCCCCAAAAAAATCTGGGCTTGAAAAAGACGGAAATCGGTGGATCGGGCTCGTCCTAACCCTGATCCGCAGCTATGGTCAAACCTGCACTTGTTCAAGCAAACCGGGCGAATCGTCGATGACGGTCACCGGAATGTACGCAAACAACGTCCAACTGCCGTCCTGCGTAGACGTGGTGAGCGTGCCCTGATACGATTCGAGCTGCTTCTTGAACGAGGCGAGCCCGTGGCCGCCCGGTAGTTCGTCATCGCGCTCGTCAGCTCCAGCCATGTCCTCTTTCATGGGATTGATTTGTGTGATTTCGATGGCATTCGGCCGGAGCATCACCGAAAGATCGACCTTGCTTTCCGGAGCGGCATGGCGTGCGATATTCGCATAGATCTCGCGCAGCAGATTATTGGCAAGTTCGGCGATTGCTTGCGATGCGCTCGGCTTGCCGCCCGCGCAGTGCCGGATGGACGTGATATTGAAGCCAAGCTTGCGCAAGCGACGATCGCCGTCATCCAGTGTTGCTCGCAGCAGATTGGACAACGCTTCGCCGTCGGCGTCGCCGGGGAGAGTGGTGGGGTCCATATTCAATTCGTCGATGACGCGATGCACGTTCGTCAATGCGGAAAGAATATATTCGTTGATTTGACGCCAGTCTTCGGCATCGGATGTTGTGGTTGCCGTAGTTGTGGTTGCGTTGGCAGGGTCAGCAGCGACGCCAGGGCCGCTAGAGTTGCCACCGATATGCCGTTGCGCCACAAACGCCGCCGCTGACAAATCGCCCGTCACCGCATCGTGAATGGCATCGGCAATGCGTGTGCGGTCTTTCCAATTCCTGCAGACGATTCTTGTTCTGCGCCGCTTCGAAGCTTTTCTGCGTTGTTTTTTCGCTCCAACTCACGCCCGACCAAGCAGCAGCACCATGGCATACATGCCGACCATGGCGACGGGGTTGGTATTTGGGCCAGGGGGGTCAATCAGCAGAATGTTAACAACGTAATATGTGAGTAACGTTGCCACGATAATGGCATTAGTGCTGTATGCGAGCATGCCATAGGCGTAAAGCTGCGCGGGAAGAGAATTTCCCAAATGCGCGTAGGGAGTAAACAGATCGCCTATGGAGGCAATCACGAGAATCGCCACCGATGTACTTTTCAGAAACAGCGGAGACAGTACGAGCGCCGTAGCCAGCATCGCAACCCATATCACGCCAGATATGTCGGTAGGAGCTCGTAGCAAACGCCGTATATGGTCCATGCAAGCACGATCAGCATAATGGCGAAACGGATTGGATGCCACAGGTTCGGATGCTGCGTGCGCATACGGTTGCGCCACGCAATGTACTGAGTTGCGGGTTTAGAGCGCATTGGACCTCACCCACAGTGCCACTGCCTGACGCGAGGTCTTGCAGTTGAGTTTTCTTAAAATACTTTGCATATGTTTGCGGATGGTGGCTTCGGAAATCCCCAAACGCTCGGCGATGTCCCGGTCAAGCATGCCCTCCGCGCACAAGGAAATAATCTGCTCCTCACGAACGGTAAGCGCGGGAGTGGTCTCAGCCTCCCTGCTGATACGCAGATTGGCCAACGCAGGCGGCTCAAATCCCTCCATCACCTCGCCATTGCACATACGCATAATAATCTGCGCCAACTGGTCGGCATTCTCCTTACCAACCAACCCTTGCGCACCAGCCTCAACCAGCTTGTCCCGATAACTATTGATGGAAAAACTGGTTGCACCGAGAATCGGCATGCGCTGGCCCATCAAACGCAACCGACGACACGTGGCGGGGCCTTGCAATCCCTCCATCGACATATCGAGAATCAACAAACTGACATGGCCGTTCGCATCCTGGCAACGTTCTATCGCCTCACAGCCTGAAGTCGCCGTCCACACCACATACGCGGTCGGCACTTTGCTGGCAATGACGGCACTGAGCGAATCCAGCGCTCGCGGATCATTGTCGACCAGCGCGATGCGGTGAATCTTGGGATGCTTTTCCCGCGTGGACATCATGCGATCACTTTCCTTTTCCGCACAGCCATTGCAGCCATGTTGGGCAGTTGGAATCTTGGGCAGCGGAGATATCACCGTTGTTGTCAACGGGAGTTGCCGCCGCGTACGCATACGTTGGTGTGCCGGTGAGAGACAGCGTTACCACCATCAGCAGTGAAACGAACTTCATACCTCCATAGTATGCGAGGATGGCGCGCGGGGGTGACGATTCGGTTGTTCCGGTACGCCGTTGATGCACTGACGCATCGTTATACAGCGCGTATGCCTGTGCTTAGTTTCGTCTTGGCGCCGTTCGCCTAAGATGGAACCATGACTATCACGCTCATCGACGAGGCGCGCTATGACGCCGAAATGGACGCTACGGTGCTGCCTGCGCTGCAGGCTTGCATGACGGAAGGTTGGATGGAACCGGCCACCGTCGATTGGGAAGGCAAGGCGTTGCCCAAGTTGGAGCGCCCCGGCCGGTTGCATTACTACCGCTACGACGCGCGCACATTCGACGCGTTGCGCGAGGAAGGCGCTTCGGGCGTATTTCGTGGCACGATCGTCATTTCGCACGGATTCACCGAATTCGGACGCAAATACAGCGAAATGGTGTGGTACTTTCTGTTGGCCGGCTATTCGGTGTGCGTGTTCGAGCATCGCGGGCATGGCCATTCCGCGCACGATATGAGCAATCCAAGTTTGGTATGGATTGACGATTGGCGGCGATATGTGGCCGATTTCGCCACGTTTGCACAGACTGTGGGGCGTGAGGCGGCGGATGGTGGCCCAATGTACCTGTACTGCCATTCCATGGGCGGCGGCATCGGCGCGGCTGTGCTGGAACGCTACCCGTCGCTGTTCGACAAGGCGGTCCTGTCCGCGCCGATGATCGCGCCGGTGGTCGGCATGCCGACGTGGGTCGCACGCATTGTGGTCGGCGTAATCTGCGGGCTTGGCTTCGGCAAATCACGCGTGTTCGGGCATACCGATTTCGACGGCAACCTCAATCTCGACGACTACGAGGGAGCCTCCGAGGCACGCATCCGCTGGTTCCACAAGCAACGTTTGGCGGACGTGACGTGCCAGACCAACGCGGCCACGTTCGATTGGGCAAACCAGGCGATGGCGCTTTCCCGAGCCGTGCTCAAACCCGACATGTGTGGAGCTATCGAAGCCCCGGTATTGCTATTCCAAGCCGGACGCGACGTGTGGGTGCTCAACGGACCACAAGATGACTTCGTCGAACGTGTGCGAGAAGGCGGCGGTTCCATCGAAAAAGTGCGATACAGCCAGTCATTGCACGAAATTTTCTCCATGCCGAATGCCGTGCTCGGACCATATCTCGACAAAATCCTCGATTTTTTGTCAGCGCCGAACGCAAGCTTGGCGGAATAAATCTGTTTTGCATAACTGACGTTTAATATGCGTACCGTGTGCGTTACAATCGCCGTGAATTTGCCGTGAAAGCCGTGGAGAGAGCGAGGACAGGCCGTGGCAAAGCAAACGTCGGGACAGGCGTCGCAATCGCAGAAAACTTCCGAATCGCAAAAAACCGCGAAAAAAACTACGAAAAAACGGAACATGTGCTGGAACAGACGCCGAAAAGCCTGCTCATCGGCACTGGCATGACATTGCTGGGCGGTGCCATGTGGGGCATGAACAGCACCGTGGCCAAACTGCTGATGCGCGACTACCAGCTGGATCCAATCTGGCTTTCCTGCGTACGCGCGCTATTCGCCAGCCTGATCTTCCTGGTCGGATCGGCCATCACCACACCGCAGAAACTCGCCGGAGCGGTCAAAGACGTCAAATCGTATCCGAAATATCTGGTCACCACGCTGATATGCGTGCTTCTGGTGCAGGTCTCCTACCTGATGACCATCGACTGGACGAACTCCGGAACCGCCACCGTATTGCAGACGCTCAACCTGATCTTCGTGCTCGCCTGGGTATGCCTGCGCGGCAAACGACTGCCCCTCAAGCGTGAATTGGTCGGCGTGCTCCTGGCGTTCGCAGGCACGTTCCTCATCGCCACCGGCGGCAACTTCGCCTCGCTGTCGTTGCCATGGCAGGGGCTCGCATGGGGACTGGTCGACTCGGTGAGCACCGCGGCCATGTCCATCCTGCCGGTCGTGCTCATGCTCAAATGGGGCAACATGACCATCAACGGCATCACATTCCTCATGTCCGGACTCATCCTATGCCCGTTCGCGCAACCGTGGGCGAACATTCCCGCACTGGACGCGCGAGGCGTGCTTCTGCTGCTCTACACCATCGTATGCGGCACGTTCCTCGCGTTCTGGCTCTACATGGCAGGCGTGATGCGCGTGCGGCGCGGTGGCGGTGCCACCATGCTCGGCACCAGCGAACCGGTCATGGCCACCATCACCGCAGTGGCATGGGCCGGCGAAACGTTCACCTTCACCGACCTGACCGGCTTCGCCATGATCATCATCATGGTCTTCCTCGTGCGCTGACCGCTCGCCATAGCCATAAACTGTCCGATTCTGGAGAATCGGACATCCAGAACGCAAAACCCATACCTTAGTTGTCCGATTCACCAGAAACGGACAACCAAACAGGTAAAACTGCCCCACAGTTGTCCGTTTCTCCAGAATCGGACAACCAGGGCATAAAAAATGTGCCGCGGATGACCGATGCTGCAGAACCAGACATGCACGGCACAGGAGAGGGAAGTACTACTTGGCGTACACGGAGAAGCGCTCGCCCACGTGCGCGGCCTGCTCGGCCTCATTCACCACGCGATCGCGTAATCCGCGTAGCTGATGTAGCTTTCGCCAGCAGCGTTCACCGTGAGCTCTTCACCAGCGGTCTCATACGAGCCAACGCGCTCGCCATCGGCCTGGAAGTCGGCGGCCGGGCTGATGAACGTCCACTTCACGTCGGAGCGTTCGCGCAGCTCCTCGAGCGCTTTGCCTTGGGCTTCGGCGAGCGGCTTGAATTCAGCCGGGAACGTCGGCAGATCTTTGAGTTGCGTGGTGTGTTCCGGGTTGACGTACAGACTGCCCGCGCCACCGACCACGATGAGTCGGGTGTTGACGCCGGACAGAATATCGCACAGGTGCTTGAGACTGCTGGAATGCTGCGGAAGCGTCTCGGGGGTCCATGCGCCGAACGCGTCCACGACCACGTCGAATCCGGCGAGGTCGGCGGCGGTCAGGTTGAACAGATCCTTGACTACGACGTTCTTCGCGACGGTCTTGTTGTCACCGCGCACCACGGCGGTCACGTCATGACCGCGTTCCACGGCTTCCTTGACGACGAGCTGGCCTTCGCGTCCGTTCGCTGCCACAACTGCGATCTTCATAATGGTTCCTTTCGTCTGGGTGTGTCCGATCAGTGTCTGACGTAGGTTTTGTTCCGATGAGAGGTACGATATTTCCATACAGAAGAAAATGGAAGAAGGCACAATAAAGTTCTATAGTTACCTAAAGGGAAGTTTTATTGACTTTATTGAGATTGCGAAAGGAAAGAATATGACAACAAAACGTGAGCTCCCGGCGTGTCCCGTGGAAATAACCATGATGCTGATTTCCGATAAATGGAAAGTGCTGATTCTGCGTGATCTGTTGAATGGCACTTTGCGATTCAGCGAGCTGCGTCGTTCTGTGGGCAACGTTTCGCAAAAAGTGTTGACGTCGAATTTGCGCCAGATGGAACGCGACGGACTTGTGCATCGCGAAGTGTATCCGGAAGTGCCGCCGCGCGTCGAATACTCGCTGACTGAAGTCGGCGAAAGCCTGCGCCCGATCATCGATGCGATGAAGACATGGGGGAACCATTACCGAAACGAACACGAGTTCTGATTGTTCCAGTCACTGGAGTTGTCGGGAGCCGCTGAGCTCTACTGCCGCTTGGGAAACGAAAAGGCCGGAACCTTTCGGCTCCGGCCTTTCACCATGGTGCGAGCGGGGGGAGTTGAACCCCCACGAGCATACACTCACTGCCACCTGAAGACAGCGCGTCTACCATTCCGCCACGCTCGCAGACAATCGACTAATCTACACCAAAACCTGCGCAACCTCAAATCGGCGTGTCGCGCCGCCATTTTCCGTAGGAAAATTCAAGCGGCGCGACGCGAGGAGGGAGGAAGCCCTGTGGGCTTCCGTACGACGGAGCCATCCTTGATCCCGCCATTTTCCGTAGGAAAATTCAAGCGGCGCGACGCTCTGTGTGTCCGATTCTGGCGTTTCGGACATCCAGCGAGTGTTTTTAGGTTGCTTACTTGTCCGTTTCTCCAGAATCGGACAAGTAGAACGTGAGATAAGCATTGTGGTTGTCCGTTTCGCCCGAATCGGACATGTAGGGCATGAAACATGTGGTGTGGTTGTCCGATTCTCCAGAATCGGACACATCTGGTGACAAGTCTGAGAACGAGACGGCGAGTGCGGGCTCGCCATGCATGAAAAGGGCGCCGACGGGTTTGTTCGTCGGTGCCTTGAAATGTGGAAGTGTGGCCTAGCGTCCGTTTGGACGGAACATCTGGCAGCGCATCATCCGCGGGAACCGTTGGCGTAGAAGCGGGCCAGGGTTTCGTCGCGGAATTCGTCGAAATATCCGCCGTCAATAGACGCGCGAATATCGTCCAGCAGCTTCACGAAGAAATGCTCGTTGTGGATCGTCGCCAATGTGAAACCGTTGAATTCGCGGGCACGCAACGCATGATCCACGTAAGCGCGCGAATAATGCGTGCATGTGTAGCAATCGCAGCCCTCTTCAAGTGGGCCAAAATCATGCTTGAATTGCGCACGCTTGATGTTGTACGTCCGCCGCGCGTGAAAATCGCGCCATTTCGGCCGCAACGCGCCGGTGCGACGCAATCGAACGTGTCTCCACCATTCTCGACGCATGCGAAAATATCGTCGACTGCGGCGATGCCGAGCACGTGGCGCGGTCGGCTTTCCGGCATCGCATCGCAAATCCAAGCGCAAGTGTCGCCGATAATGCGCTTCTCGATCGCGCCTCCGATACCGACGCCGTCGAAATCCAACGAAGCGATCTGTTCGGCCGCATGCCTGCGCAAATCCTCATAATTCGCGCCCTGCACCACGCCATACAGCGCCTGATACGGCTTGCCGACGCGCTCTTCGGTAAGTCTCTTATGCTCGGCAACGCAACGCTGCGCCCAACGGTAGGTGCGTTCCACGGAACGCTCCTGGTAGCCGCGCGTGTTCATCAGTGTGGTCAGCTCGTCGAACGCGAACATGATGTCGGCGCCGATCTTATGCTGGATTCCCATTGAAATTTCGGCGGAAAAACGGTGCAGTGAGCCGTTGAGCGGCGATTTGAACGTTACACCGTCCTCGTCCACGAACGCGAGACGCTCCTTGCCTTCGGCGATCACGTCGTCTGATTTCATGCCGGTCACATCCATGGCGAGGGTTTTCTTGAAGCCTGCGCCGAGCGAAAGCACTTGGAAACCGCCGGAATCGGTGAAGGTCGGACCGTTCCAGTTCATGAATTTGGCAAGGCCGCCGGCTTCGTCGAGCACTTGTTCGCCGGGGCGTTCATACAGGTGAAACGCGTTGGACAGCAGGCATTGCGCGCCGAGGTCCTTCATGGTTTCGGGCAGAACGGCTTTCATCGCGGCCTGCGTGGCCACGGGCACGAACGCTGGAGTGTGAATATCGCCGTGGGGGGTGTGAATGATGCCGGTGCGACCATATCGTGCGCCGCCTCGCCCCTTACCGTCCGCCGCGTCGGGAAGACGGGTTTTCTGCTCGAAATAGAAGGCGTCGCGACGGCCCGGTTTGCCCGGTTCCGCTCCACGCGGATGTTCGATGAGATTCTCGGGCACTGAGGCTGCCGCATTTTGCGCGTCTTGCGCTGTGCCGATAGATGATTCGTTAAGGCTTGTCATGCGGAATACTTTATGCGATAGCGCCGATTCTTGAAAGTGCTGCAAAGAATGCGATCGGTGAAATGAAAACAAGGAAGATGTGGAAAGTGCGATGAAGGTGCCGATCGCATTTTGGTGCGATTTTCAGATTCAATGGTGATGTTGAACGTATTTGGCTGCTACTTTCAACAAACATTCAGGAAACTTCCAGAGCGAGTATCTTTACTCATAGATAGCAGTTCGAGCGGCACGATTGCTGATTTGTGAAATGCCGCGAGACGAATAAGGAGCGAAAATGGCTGAAGAGAACGACCAGAACGCCGTGCAGCCGCAGAATGACGAACAACAGACCGTGCCGATGCCGCCGGTTGATGCGGAACAGACGCAAACTTACGCAGGTGAGCCGTATGCTGCAGAGTCGGCTACCGAACCGATTGACGTGCAGGGCGGTATTGAGGATCAGCCGACGGCCGCCATGCCTGTTGCGAACGATGGCGCTTCGGCGGAATCCGCGGCTGCGGCGGGCGATACGCCGGATTATGCTTCCGCGGCGGGCGAACGTACCGTGGTTGGCGGTTCCACGCAGGATGCGCCGGCCCAGCAGTACCGTCCGGCACCGGAATATGGTGCGTACGGTCCCGTGCCGACGCAGCCGGCTGATGGCACCGCAGCCGCGAACGATACTGCGAATGGCGCGCCGAACATGCCCCCGCAGCCGCAATATGGCGCGTACGGGCAGGCTCCGCAGCAGCCGCAGCAGCGTCGCAATCCTTTCTTCGGGAATCCGTATGTGGGTGGAAATCAGCAGAACGATCAGCAGAATACGCAATCGAATAACGGCAATCCATTCATGAAGCCCGCTGCGCAAGGCGGTGCCAACGTGCCGCCAGCAGCGCCGAATACTCCCAATAACGGCAACCCGTTTGGGAATCCGAATAACGGTAATCCGTTCGGTGCCCCGCAGCAGAATGGCGCAGCAACCAAGCCGAAGTCCGCTTCCGGCGTGACCGGGCATGTGATGACCGGCGTGGTGGCGGCCCTCGTCTCCGCGGCATTGTGCCTCGGCGTCGGCTACGCGGCAATCACCAATGGATGGGTGACCGTACCCACCTCCAGCTCACTGACCAGCGTGAAGTCCAACACGTCCGGATCCGGTTCGGCGAAAGCCAAATCCGGCGAGGCTGCGGACTGGAGCGCGGTGGCGAAAGAAGTGTCCGATTCTGTGGTGTCCATTGACGTGGCAACCAGCGACGGCAGCGCCAAAGGCTCCGGTGCAATCATCAGCGACAAAGGCTACATCGTCACCAACAACCATGTGATTTCCGGCGCGAAGCAGATTCAAGTGACGCTCGCCAACGGCACCATCTACTCAGCGCAAATCGTCGGCACCGACACCACCACCGATCTGGCCGTAATCAAACTCGACAATCCGCCGAGCAATCTGAAAGCCGCGGAATTTGCCGATTCCGATAATCTTGCCGTGGGTGAATCCGTGATGGCCATCGGCAATCCGCTCGGCTACGATGACACCGCAACCGTCGGCATCGTTTCCGCGCTCAACCGCCCGGTGACCGTGTCCGATGACAACAACAACGACATCGTCACCAACGCCGTGCAGATTGACGCGGCCGTCAACCCAGGCAATTCCGGCGGTCCGACCTTCAATGCGGCCGGCCAGGTGATCGGCATCAACTCATCCATCGCATCCACCACAACGTCTTCCGGCACCGCCGGATCCATCGGCATCGGCTTCGCCATTCCGTCGAATCTGGTAAAGCGTGTGGCTAACGAGATCATCGACAACGGCACCGTGCAGCATGTGGCGCTCGGCGTCACCATCAAGAGCTCCACGGTTGAGGCGGACGGCGTGACCCGCGGTTGCACGAAGGTGCAGTCCGTGGTCGACAACAGCCCGGCGGCCAAGGCCGGAGTGAAGGCCGGCGACTCCATCGTGGCGTTCAACGGCAAGGCGGTGAACAACAACTATTCGCTGCTCGGCTACGTGCGCGCCTCCGCCATGAACGACAAGGTGACATTGACGGTCGTGCGCGACGGCAACACCATGGAGCTTGACGTGACACTCGACCAGGAGGAATCCCAAACGAACTCCGCCAACAGCCAGAACCAGCGGAACAACGGCAATGATGGCCAGAGCCAGAACGGCAATGGCAACGGTTACGGTAATGACGGCAATGGCAACGGAAATGGACAGAGCGACGGCAACGGCAGCAACGGCTACGGTGACGGTGGCGGCCTGTTCGACCCGTTCGGCCTGTGGTAAAGCGAGATGTTGATGCGGTGCGTGAATTGACGGACGCAAGTTGTTGCGGTGCGCAAGTCAAGACTGTTGGGCTGGCTAAAACGTTTCGCGACATGCGAACGGACGGAAGCCACCCGATAGGCTGACGGCGAAGACGCGGCTGGCACCACGAAATCGCAAGTACAACGAAAACCGCGAAAATCAACAAAAAGCAAGCCAAAAGAAGAATGCAATAAGGGCTGTGTGAGCAATCGCACAGCCCTTATTGCTGTATTGCGGCACAAAATCGCAAATATTTGCTATGCTGAAAATATCTTTTTACGCCGTGTATCGATGGCTCGCGCGGGCGAGGCGCCGATGGGTTAACAAGGCGTCCGATACGAGCGTAAGGAGATTCTCATGCGTAGAATCATCGATATTTGCTGGCGACTGTGCAAACAGGTTCCGTTACTGCCGATTACCATTCTGTCCGCGATTCCGTTGGCATTGCTGGGGGAGTGGAAGCCGTGGGGCGAGGCTGCGTGGGATTCGTGGATTTCGCAAGTCGGCGTTGACGGGTTGAGTGCGTTCAATCCGGGCGTTGGGCAGTGGATTGTGATCGCGTTGGTTGCGTACACGATTGTGGTGACGGTACGCGGCATGATCGACGATCTGCGGCACGGGCATGTTGGCGTCGATCTGCTGGCGGTCGTCGCGATTGCGTCGACGGTCGCAGTGCAGGAATATTGGGCCGCATGGGCCGTGGTGCTGATGATCTCGTCCGGCGAGGCGATCGAGGAATTCGCGCAGTCAAAGGCCGAAAGCAACCTGACCGCGCTGATCGACGCGGCACCGCGAACCGCGCACGTGGTCGTGCTGCCCGGCATGCGGGGGCATGTGCACGCGTCGGGCAGCGAGCATACGGCCGACGTGACCGCCGACGGATTTCGTACTGTCAGAGTGTCCGATTCTGGAGAAACGGACAACCAAGACGGTGAAAAGCGTGCTTTTGCGTCTGAATCTCCAGAAACGGACACAAAAGGTGCCGCGCAGACGTATGATGCGGCTGGAGAGCGTTTCGAAACGGTCCCCGTTGATCAGGTACAGCTCGGCGACGTGATCCTGGTGTTGCCCGGCGAAACGGTGCCGGTCGACGGTGAGCTGCTGTCGGGCGTGGCCACGTTGGACCTAAGCAACATCAACGGCGAGCCCGTTCCCCGCGAAGTATATGCGGGCGCTCGCGTGATGTCCGGTGCGGTCAACGGCTCCACAACATTGACCATGCGCGCCACGCAACTTGCGCACGATTCGCAATACCAGAAGATCCTGGAGCTGGTCTCGTCGGCGCAAGAGTCGCGCCCCGCTGTCGTGAAGACCGCGGATATGCTTGCAGTGCCGTTTACCGTGCTTTCGCTTGCGATTGCTGGGATTGCATGGGCGATTTCCGGATTGCCGCTGCGATTTGCGCAAGTATTGGTGCTTGCTACGCCGTGTCCGCTGTTGATTGCCGCGCCGGTCGCATATGTGGCTGGAACCGGGCGACTTGCCAAAGCGGGAATCCTGATCAAAGCGCAGGATGTGCTGGAAAATCTAGGTCGCGTATCGCATATTTTCTTCGACAAAACCGGCACGCTCACCGTCAAGCAGCCGCAGGTCGTACGTGTAGAGAAGCCGTTTGAGACGAGTTCGCCGTTCAATGAGGACCATATTCTCATGATGGCCAGCGTGGTGGAAGGCTATTCGGTGCACATTCTGTCGAAAGGCATCGCGGCGGCCGGACGCAAGGCTATGGATGATTTGTATGCGCGGTATGCGGCGGGGCAGAGGCTGTGCGTCGAGCGCGATTTGCCGGGGCACGGGCGCGACTATCCGGTGGTGAAGAACATTGTAGAGGAGTCCGGCAAGGGTATATCCAGCGAAGTGAACGGGCATCAGGTGCGCGTGGGGCGGTTCGCATACGTGACGGCTGACGAATCCGGATTCATGCCGGTGCTGCATATGCCGGATGCGACGTATTACGTGTCCGATTCTGCCGAATCGGACAAACGGGAGACTCAGAATGCGCTGCGGATGTCCGATTCACCAGAAACGGACATCCAGAGGGCTAAAACGTGTGTTTACTTGTCCGATTCTCCAGAATCGGACACTATGGGAGTGAGGAACGGGGTGCCTAACGATGCGCAGCCTGCAGCCGCGCCCTCTACTTCCGCGTCCGTCGCAACCCAATCCGCCGCTCGCAAGCCTGAAACCGCAAACTCGCTGTTTGCCCCGCTCGCTCCTGACGAAATGGCTGCATACGTGGCGATTGACGGCCGTCTTGCCGCCCGCATCGTACTTCGTGACGTACCTCGCGAGAATGCGAAGCGTTCTTTGGCTCGCCTGCACGAGTTGGGTGTCAAGGAACTGTCCATGCTTACCGGCGACAAGGCTGCGTCCGCCCGCATCATCGCAAACGAAGTCGGTATCGACGACGTGCAGTCCGAACTGTTCCCTGAAGACAAGGTTGCCGCCGTCAAGAGCGCCACTGAATCCAAGCACCAGAAGCTGTCGTTGTGGAATCGCATCAAGCAACGCGTAACCGGCGAATCCAAGAATCGTCAAATCACCATGATGGTCGGTGACGGCGTCAACGACGCCCCCGTACTTGCGGTTGCGATATCGGCATGGCCATGACCGACGGCACGTCCACCGCGGCTTCCGAATCTGCGCAAGTGGTCATCATGAATGACGACATTGCGTCCGTTCCGCGGGCCATCGCCATCGCGCGCCGCACGAAAAAGGTGATGTTGCAGGCGGTGCTGATCGGCCTCGGCCTTGCGATTATCGGCATGATCGCGGCCGCGTTCAATCTGATTCCCGTGGTTGTCGGCGCGTTCATGCAGGAAGCGATTGATGTTGTCAGCATTCTGTGGGCGCTCACCGTGCTTTTCGACCGTGGCGAATCAGCCTGATTGCGCCTCGAAACCCCGTATCTCGCCTATATATGGCAGATTTGGAGGTCTGTCAGCAAGTATTTCGCTTATATCTGGCAGGTCCATATGAGAAAACCGGACTTAGGGGGCGAGAATACACCCTCTAAGTCCGGTTTCTCAAAACAGCTCTGCCATATATAAGGCATATATAAGGCAGATTCGGAAGTTTTGGGATTGTTTACAGCGAGCTCGGGGAGATTTCTCCAGCGATCGATGTGTGCATCCACTTGCCGAAGTCGGCTCCGGTCACGCCTTGAGACAGCAGGAACATGATTTTCGCATACGTGGCTTCCAGCGTCATATCGCCAGATCCAATTGCGCCGGCGCGTGCGATCGCATCACCCGTCTCGTAATGGCCGAGCAGTACTTCCGCCTGCTGGCACTGCGATGCAATCACAACGGGAACGCCATCATGCAGCACGTCGGCAATCACGTCAGTCAGTCCAGGCTCGTCGCTTGGCACATTGCCGACGCCGTACGCACGCAACAAAACCGCTTCCGGCCGCGGCGTAAGCATCGCTTCCAACCGTGCCGCGGAAATGCCGGGTGCCATATCGATCACCGCAACATCATGGCGAGAGTAAGGCTGAGGCGACGTCCAACCGCAGCCAACCGCAGCGGAATCGCCCGCATACCAATGCCATGGCGTGCCAGTGCGTGCCAGCGGGCCGACGGAAGGCGCCGAAAAACCTTCAAATGCCCAGCTCGACGACTTGCTCACACGATTGCCCGCAAACAGGTGATGTCCAAAAAACAGTCCCACACCGTGGAATCGTCCGCTCATCGCGGCATTCAGCGCGCCCGTGACATTCGCAGTGGCGTCCGACTCGATCTTGCCAAGCGGATGCTGTGAACCCGTGAAAATCACCGGCTTGCCAAAATCAGCCAACGCATACGCAAGCGCGGCGCTCGAATAGCTCATCGTATCGGTGCCATGCAACACCACGAACGCGTCGGCATCATCGCGGTGCGCACGCAAATCGTCGACCATCGTCTGCCAATTGTCGGGAGTCGCATTCGACGAGTCGATAAGAGGATCAAGCTCGGTGAACGTGAACAGGCTCGCGTCCATGTGCGCGTCCTCCAGCAGACGGAACAGCCATCCGCGAGTGTCGGCGCCCGGAATCAGGCCGTTCGGCGAGTCAATCATGCCGATAGTGCCGCCGGTATATGTGATGTGAATGCGCATTGCCACCTTCTTACGATTGCCTGGTACTTAATAAGTACTTGCTTGCGATTGCGGGATGGACGAATTCCGATATTTCGGATTCCTACATCCCGCGATTCTGCGACTACTTGCGATTGTACGTGCATCTGCCGCGCTCATCGCGTACGATTAATGCAGCCACACGTTGGATTCATCTGGATTCAGCGCAAACACCAACGCCAGTGCGCACAAGGCGAAGAAGTCGTAAGAAAGTGCATAAGCACCCCTGTCGCAAATGCAGGGAATGCATTAGGTAGAGCGCGTGACTGAAACTCATGAACTTCGTATTGCTGTAATCGGCGCCGGCCCTGCAGGCGTCTACTCCTCTGACATTTTCCTGCGCCAGTTGAAGAAGCTCGGCGAGGAGCTCGGCCTCGGCACTGCCGCCCGAATCGACCTGTTCGAAAAGCTGCCGGTGCCGTTCGGTCTGGTGCGCTACGGCGTGGCCCCCGATCATCCGTCCATCAAATTCATCGCGTCGGCACTCGAAAAGACGCTCGACAATCCGGACATCCACCTGTACTGCGACGTGGAATTCGGCAAGGACGTGACGCTCGACGAACTGCTCGAACGTTACGATGCCGTGCTGTTCGCCACCGGTGCAGTCGAAGACAAGCCGCTCGGACTGCCGGGCGCCGATCTGGACGGCGTATACGGCGCAGCCAAGTTCGTGGATGGTACGACGGTTATCCGACCGGCGCTCGCGAATGGCCGCTTGAAGCTGAGGAAGTCGCCGTGATCGGCGGCGGCAACGTGGCCATGGACGTGGCTCGCGAGCTCATGCGCAATGCCGATGATCTGAAGGAGCGCACCGACATTCCGGACAACGTATATGAGGGCATCAAGTCCAACAAGGCGCGTGTGCTTCACTTGTTCATCCGTCGCGGTGTGGCGCAGGCCAAGTTCTCCGTGCAGGAATTGCGTGAGATGGAGAAGCTGCCGGGAGTGCAGCTGATCATCAACGAAGACGATTTCGATTTGGATGAAGACACGATTGAAGAGGCCGGCAAAGACAAGCTGACTCGTCAGATGGTCGAAGAGCTGTTCACGATTCGTGAGATGGCGGAAGACATGGAAGATGACGGTGACGTGGATTATGAGGGTAATCCGGCTGACCGCAAATATTACGTGCACTTCAATTCCGCTCCGGTCGAAGTGTTGGGTGAGGACGGCAAGGTCGTTGGCATCCGTGTGGAAAAGACCGAGACGTCGGCGGACGGCAAGATGAGCCGTACCGGCGAATTCGAAGAGTATCCGGTGCAGGCTGTGTACCATGCGATCGGCTACAAACCGGCCACCGCGCCGGGCATTGCGTACGACGAGCGTCATGCGCACTTGGCGAACGCGAACGGTGACGGTCGTATCACTACGGCCGCTGAAGCCACGGATGAAGTGCGCGAGCGTCTGTATGCGACCGGTTGGGCGAAGCGTGGTCCGGTTGGCCTGATCGGCTCCACCAAGTCCGACGCGCTGCTGATCGTGACCAATATGCTGGAGGATTTGTCGAAGGCTGCTGAAGGCGGTCGTGTGGCTGCCGATCGTGATCCGGAGTCCATCGACCGGCTGCTGGAATCGCGCGGTGTCAAGCCGATCGACTTCGCTGGCTGGAAGAAGATCGATGCGTTCGAACGTGCCGAGGGTGCGAAGGAAGGCCGTGAGCACAAGAAGGTCATCGATCCGGAGCAGATGCGCGCCCTGGCTCACGCTTAAGGTGGGTGTTTGGGATCTGATCTGATAGGTCCCAGGTTTCTTTCATGCGTCTTGGATGTCCGATTCTGGAGAATCGGTCACCCAAGACGCTTTTTTATCCCGTACTTGTCCGTTTCTGGTGAATCGGACATCTGGAGTGTCCGAAACATGTTCTGTATGTCTGTTTCTGGTGAATTGGACATGTGATGTGGACGAAGGACTTGCTACTTGTCCGATTCTCCCGATTCGGTCACCCAAAGGCCTCTTGGCATGCATCGGATGTCCGTTTCTCCAGAATCGGACATCCGGGGAGAAGCTGAGTATGCGAACTTCCGCAACTGCCCCCTAGCCTTTTCCGCAACCCAGTCTCCAGCGCATATCCAGCAAAAACTCAGGCTCCGTTTCTACGCTAGTGACCATGAACGGCAAATTGCGGGTGCATGGCCATTGCAATGGCTTGAAGACAACGCTGTTATTCGCGTTGATGTGGGGCGTCATCATGCTCATTTGGTGGGCGACCGGTGGCAGCCAACGCACGCTTGGCATCTACATTCTCATTGGACTTGGCTCGACGTTCGCATCCTACTGGTTTTCCGACAAACTTGCGATCGCATCCATGCATGCGCAGGAAGTCAGCGAGCAGGAAGCGCCGGTACTGTACAAAATTGTGCGCGAACTGTCGGCGAAGGCGGGCAAGCCGATGCCGCGTATTTATATCGCCCCAACCATGAGCCCCAATGCGTTCGCAACGGGACGCAATGAACGTCATGCGGCGGTCTGCTGCACGCAGGGTATTCTGCAGATGCTGAACGAACGCGAGATTCGCGGCGTACTTGGGCACGAGCTTATGCACGTGTACAATCACGATATCCTGACGTCTGCGATCGCTTCCGCAATGGCGACGGTCATTTCGTATCTCGGCTATTCGCTCATGTATTTCGGCGGCGGCAATTCGCGTGACGATCGCAATGGTTCATCTTCTAATGGTCTTGGATTGCTGGGTGTGCTGTTGAGCGCGATTCTTGCGCCGATTGCCGCTTCGCTTATTCAGATGGCGATTTCGCGTACACGAGAATATGATGCCGACGAAGATGGTTCCATGCTTACGGAAGATCCGGAGGCGCTCGCGTCCGCATTGAATAAGATTTCGAACGGTGCTGAGGCGATGCCGATGCAGAAGACTGCTGGTACGCAGTCGGTTGCTGCGATGATGATTGCGAATCCGTTCTCTGCGGAAGGTTTTTCTCGCTTGTTTTCCACGCATCCGGCGACTGAGGATCGTATTGCCCGGTTGATGCAGATGAGTCAGGAGATGAAGGCGCGGGGCGTACAGTCCGGCTATTTGGCTGGCGGTTATGCGACGAGCGGGTATGCTTCGGCGGATATTCGTCGGCAGGATGGGGATGTCTCTGGTGCCGGCTTCGGTGCGGGTGCAGGGGGATACTCCGGTGGGGGCTATTCGCGAGATTATTCGCAGCATCCCGTGCAAGGCGGGTATGGTCGCTGATCGGCGGCGATTGCAATGTGCGCAGGTTGCGCAAGTCATGCGTGATTGCATAGGATTCCGCTGATTCTGACGCGAATTGTGTGTGTTTCCTGTGGGGATGCATTGCAGAATATTTTGATGTCATCTGATGAATGACATTAATGCTGTTGTGGTTGTTGCGCGTTGATTGATATGCGATTTGGCAAGTGGGTGACGGTATCGAATATCGGTTGATGGCCGTGAATCCTGCGAATGCATGCTAGACTAAATGATTGTGTCCAAAAGGCACATTTTTTGCGGATGTAGTTCATCGGTAGAACGAAAGCTTCCCAAGCTTTAAAGGCGGGTTCGACTCCCGTCATCCGCTCCATTCGAAACCCTTGGAATCGTTGGAATTCCAAGGGTTTTTCTATTACCGTAAAAGACCCGTGAAGTCAACTTCACGCCGCGCAACTGTCGGTTGCGTCGCAAAATTTGGTTGCGAATCGCAATGCAACCGAAAGATGGTGGCGTGGAACGCGACGTTTATGACAAGCTGTTGCTTGGCAATCGCCAATAATCGCAAGTCGAGGCGATATGGAAACTCGACGAAAGGGCGGACATGAGTTTCAAAGAGAATCTGCAGTATCTGCGCGGTTCGCGCAACATGACGCAGGAACGGCTGGCAATGCTGCTGGGCGTTTCCCGGCAGGCAATTTCGAAATGGGAGTCCGAGAAGGCATACCCCGAAATGGATAAGCTGCTGATGCTTTGCGACATGTTCGGCGTGACATTGGATGATTTGGTCATGGGCGACGTGCGCGCGTCGGCGGGCTGTGGGGGTGCGGGACGCGTGGACTTGGCTGCTGATACGGATGGTGTGGCCGCGTCGGTTGGGGTGGCCGACGCTGCTGTTGGCGCGGTTCCGGGGGTAATCGGGTTTGCGGCATCGCAGGTCGCAGGAATGTCCGATTCTGGTGAATCGGACGTGAGGGATACGAATCCGAATGTTTGTGCGTCCGTTTCTGGTGAATCGGACGCACAAGGTGCCAAAACCGGTGTTCAATTGTCCGTTTCTGCAGAATCGGACATGCGGGGTGGGCGGCAGGTAGGCTGGAATCCGTGAATACGGATCAGAAACTTCCCGCCGAATCCGCAGGCGAACGCCCCAGTACCCCCCTATTTGGTCATGCCATATCACACGCGGCGACACTCATCGGCCTGTTCGCAATCGTCCTGTGGGGCTTCATGGCCGGCCTCGTGCGACTCGTTTCCGAATCGTTCGGCGCCACGCTCGGCTCGGCGCTCATCTACACTGTCGGCGGCATGCTCCTGCTTATCGTGCGACGGCCGAAACCGATTAGCCAAGCGCCACGCAAGTACCTCGTCGCAGGCGGACTCATGTTCATTGCATACGAGACGTCGATCTCGCTGTCGATCGGTCTGGCCACAACGAACGCGCAATCTGTGGAAGTCAGCCTCGTCAATTATTTGTGGCCGACGCTGCTGGTACTGATGACCGCCGCCGTGTCGCACAAACGCGGCTCGGTCTCCGAAGCGCTGCCGGGTGCAATCGTAGCCACCGTCGGCGTGGCAATGGCGGTCGGCGGTGAAAACCTTGACGTGCAGGAAGCGGTTGCCAATATCGCCAGCAATCCATTGCCGTACGCGCTCGCGTTCGCAGGCGCCTTTATTTGGGCGATTTACGCGACCGTGACGCCATCGATGTCCGATGGTTACGATGGTACGACGATTTTCTTCTGTTGCGTTGCTGTTGTGCTGTGGATTATCCATTTCGTTTCGGGCGACGGTTTGCCAGCTGTAGCGCCTGGCATCGGCGGCTATATTTCGCTGCTCGCATGTGCCGCGTCGATTGCTGGCGGCTACGCGTGCTGGGGGTATGGCATGCTACATGGCAGTATGGAAACGCTTGCGATCGGTTCGTATGCGACGCCGCTGTTCTCCACTGCTTCCAGCACGCTCCTATTGGGCGTGACGTTGGGCATGCCATTCTGGATCGGTGTCGCGCTGGTGGTGGTCGGCTCGCTGATCAACGTGTGGTTTGCGCGACGCCGCTGATTGTCCGATTCTGCAGAATCGGACGCTTGTTGGTGTGTGAGGAGGCGACATGTGGGGTAGTGGCGGCGCAGAGGAGCGCCGGGATGGCGCAGCGGTACGTAAGGGAAGTGACCGGGCAAGACAATGCCCTTACGCATCCACGCTAGCTTAGGTTTTGCCGGCTGGTATTTGGTGTGTGTTGCCGTTGGCGGTGATGGTGATGCGTCGCCAATGACGCGTCCATGTGTGCCAGCCGAAACCGATCTAAACCGGCTTAAACCAGCCCGTTCAAATCCACCTCGTCACATCACCTTGGTGGATTCCAGATTGCGGCTCACCCAGTTGTTCAACCGGATCACCGGCTTGCGCAACACCAATCCCAGCAGCAGCGAAGGAATCAGGAACAAGGCGAGATACACCATGTCAAGCAGGTACTCATTGCCGTACGATCCGGCCATCGCGGCGTGCATGGCATCGATGGCGTGCGGGAACGGTAGGAACGGGTAGAGCATTTGGAAGAACTTCGGCAGTGTCTCGATAGGGAACGTACCGCCCGAACCGGCGACCTGCATCACCAGCAGCACCACGGCCACGGCCTTGCCGATATCGCCGAACGACACGGTCAGCGTATACACGATATTCGAGAACACGAGTGCGGCAAGCCACCCCACGGCAAGGAACTGCAGCGCATGATTCGCCTGCACGCCAAGGAAATACATGTCACCCAGGCAAACCAGTGTGCCCTGCAGCAACGCGAGCAGTGCGAAGATCGCGTACCGTCCGAAATACTCGTGGTCGAGGCGTAGTCCCCAACGTGAGGCGTTCCCCGGGCCGGACGGGCCGGCGACGCGCGGCAGCGTGTCGCCCAAGCCCAGCACATGCGCCTTCTCGCGGTCCGAAATTGTCACTTTCAGCATGGCGCACAGGATGATCGCACCCACCCAGATTGACAGGATCGTATAGAACGGCGCCATGGCCGAACCGTAGTTCGCGATCGGGTACACTGAGACGCGCTGCAGTGCGACGGGCGCGGAAATCAGCGTGGACAGTGTGGACGCGTTGGCGGTGGCCAGTGCACGTAGTTCGTCCGATTCACCCGAATCGGACGAACTGGCGTCGTTGTCACCGTCGCCACCATCGCTGTTGCCGTCACCGGCGTTCCCGCCCGTCTCCAGCTTCGTGATCAGCTCCTTCACCGTCGCTGCCGACGAGTCGAGTTTCTTCGCGATCGCGCCGAGCGTGGAACGGATGGATGTCACATTCGTCCCCACATCGCCCGTCACATCGTCCAGATCGTCGGCGGTGCCGCTCAGCTGGGTGATCATGCTGTCGGTTTGGGAGATCAGCGTGCTGACTGTGGAGGCGAGCGCGTCGATTTTCGGCTTGACGTTCGTGGCGTAATCGTCGCGCACATTGCTGATCGACTGCTTCGCGGAGGTGATGCGGTTCAGGATCTCCTTGCGGGAGCGTTCCGCGGCTGCGGTATCCTGCGTGACCTGCGTGGAAGTGTCTTTCAGCTGCTGCGCGAGCTTCTGCGAATCGCCTTTGGCGGCTTCCAGCAGCGTGATCTCCCGGTCGATGGCTTCCAGCAGCGCCTGTTTCGCGGAATCACTGTCCGGTAGTTGTTCCACCGATTCGTGCATGTGGTTGAGGCTTGTGATGTACGTGTCGTACAGCGATTCGCTGCTGGAGACTTGTTCGCTCAACGTTGTCAACTGGCTGGCTGCGGTGTCTGAGTCCTTGCCGATCGCGTCGAACGCCTTGTTCACCTTGGCAGCTACTTGGTCGAACGCGCCTGACACCTGGTCGAGCGCGGTGTTCACTGAGGAGGTGACGTTCGCACCTGCCGAAGTGAACGACGTGGCACCTGATTTGCCTTGCTTCAACGCGTTCTGGGCCTGTTTGCCCGCCTTGGTCGCCGAGGCGAGCAGTTTGCCCGTGGAATCCACGATGTCGTTCGCCGAGCCGAGCAGCTGCGAATACGACGTTACCTGCTGCGATGCGCCGCTCAACGTATCCGCCATGGTGGTGAGATTGCCGTTGAGGTTGCGCATGTATTCGGCCATTTGCGGGCTTTGCGAATAGTGTAGGATGCTTGAGGCCAGGTCGAGTCCGACTTGCGCGATCGTTTTGGCGAAGGTTTTGTCGATTGTGTTGACCACGGTTGTCGCGCCCTGATCGGTGATATGCGGGGCGATCGGGTTGATTTTCTCGTTCAGATAGTACTTGAGCTGCGCGTGTTTGATGTCGGGGGAGAACAGCGTCATCATGTCGGCGCTGAAACCTTTCGGAATTACGATCGCCGCATAGTATTCGCCGGATTTCACCCCGTCGATTGCCTTGTCGCTTTTCACGAACTGCCAGTCCAGCTGGTCGTTGGCGTGCAGTGTGCTGATGATGGTTTCGCCCACGTTGACGCGCACCGGTATGAGATCCGACTTGTAACCCTTGTCGTTATTGGCCACGGCGACCTTCAATGCCTTGGTGTTGCCGTAGGGGTTCCAGCTGGCCGCGATGTTGAACCAGGCGTACAGCGCCGGTACCACCACCAGGCCCATCGAGACGATCACGGCGATCACGTTGCGGGTGGCGTGGCACATGTCCCGCTTGAAGATGCCCCAGATTATTTTCACTGTTCGTTCCCCTCCTCACGCAGACTCCTGCCAGCATTTCCGTCCGTGTTTCCAGCCGCATACTCAGCTGCATGTTCAGGCGCATGTCCGGCCGAACCACCATGCGCAGCCTCATACAGCCTCGTACGTACGGCATGCATCGGCTTGTAATGCATGCCCGGCCGGAACAGCAGGTTCTCGTGCAGGATCGCGCTGCGGAACTCTTCCGCACTCATCGCTTCCTCGCCCAGATAATTCGCATACCGTTCGCGCAGATACTCCACCACGATGAGATACGTGTCGATGGCGATGATCGAAATGATCCAACCGAGCAGCATGGCGAGCTTCATACGCGTGATGAATAGCAACAGCAGGAACACGAACGGCAGTACCGCCAGCGCGAGGAATCCCCAACGCACCAGGCGCGGGTACAGGCGGAAGAAATGAATCGCCCGTCTGCGGATGAGTTCGGGGAACTCCTCGGCGATCTGCTGCGCGGTCTCGGTGAGCCGCAACGGTTCCACCGTGCCTTCGTTATGTTCGGTGATCATCAGATCAGTGTCCGCCAGACGGTTGTCGAACAGGCGGTTGAGGTTCAACGCCAGCTTACGGACCACCAAGCCGATGAACAGCGCCACAGGCAGATACCAGAACAGCGAGAGCATGTCGATCCAATAATGGTTGGCATACATGCCGCCGATCGGCCCGCGCATCGCGTTGATGCCGTAGGTGAATGGTAGGAACGGTTTCAGACGGCGGAAGAATTCCGGCATCATCTCGATGGGGTAGAGGCCTGCCGCGCCCGGAATCTGGATGATCACCAGAATCACGGCGACGGCCTTGCCGATATGCCGGAACGCCACGGCGAGCGCGTAAATGATGTTCACGTAGACGAACGAGGCGAAAATGCCGGCGAGGATGAACAGGAACGGATGCTCGCATTGGATGCCCAGCGCGAGATCGCCGATCGTGGCGATGATCGCCTGCAGGAATCCGACCGTGACGAACAGCAGCCAACGGCCCATATAGCCTTGGCGTGGCGTGTACATGCGGATCTTCTCATCGCGGTCCACTTCAAGCTTGTAGATCGCGACGAGCACGAATCCGCCGACCCACAGCGCAAGATTCGTGTAGAACGGCGTGACCGCGGAACCATAGTTTTTGACCGGGTAGAGGACCTGTTCGTCCAAATGCACCGGCTCGCCCACGAACGAGCCGACCTCGCTCGCGTCAAGTCCGAGCGCTTGGGAAAGCTGCTGGAACATCGCCGAACTGCTCAACGCGGCCACATCGGTGCGCGTGGTGTTGAGCTGTTTGGCGAGATTGGCGAGCTGCGTCTGCGTGCTAGCAATGGTGGTGTTCGTTTGGGTCACGGTGCGCGACAACTGGTCGAGCAGCCCGTTGCCCTGTTCCAGTGTGCTTTGCAGCGTGGTAAGCGTGCCGGACAGCGACCCATTGGCCAGGCTGAGTGTATCGAGCCCGGTGTTGAGATTCGGCATGACCGTGCCGGTGATGGTCGTGCGTGCGCTCGCCATCGACGCCGTGCCGTTTTTCGCCAGCGTGGTGACATCGTCGTTGAACCCGTTCGCGGTGTTCTTCCCCGCGTTGATCGCAGCCGTGGTGTCCTGATCGAAGGCGTCGATGCGCTGCTGCTGGAACGTCAGCTGTTTGCGGGCTTCGGCGAGTTGCGCGGAAAGATCCTTATACGTTTGGTTGTTCGGATCCAGCTGGCTGGCCTGCAACGCCTTCTCCACGCCGTCGAGCACATTGCCGGTGGTGGTGTTGACGTGATGCATGGTGCTGGACACTTGGTCGAGCGCGTCCTGCGTGGTGTTCAGTCCGCTGAGCACGGTGCCGGTGGCATTGCTCACGTTGACCTGCAGACCGGACAGTTGCGTGCTGCCGTTGTCGAGCGCTCCGACCAGCGTGTTCGAGAATCGTTCGGTTTGTGTGCGCGTCTCGCTCAGCAAGTCGGACGCCTTGCCGACGGTGTCAAGCGAGTTGGTGATTCCCGAGGCGAGCGCGATGTTGGACTGTTTGGCCGAATCGATGGTGGTGAGGGCTTTGTCGAGCGTGGAACGCGTGCCGCGCAGCTGCTGTTGGACGGTTTCGAGCTGGTTGATGGTGTCGGTCAGATCGTTGATGACGTCGCTTTGCGCGCTTTTCATGCTGCCGGTGGTTTCTCCCGCTGCCTCCTTCACTTCCTTCGCCACGGCGTCGGCCACGCTGGAAACGAAAGTGGTGTTGATCTGCTCGTCGATCGTGGTCGCACCCGTATCGGTGATTTTCGGCGCGATCGCGTTCAGCTTTTCGTTGATGTAGTACGTGATCGACGGTCGGTCGCCTTTACCAGTGACGGTGCCGATGAGTCTGGAGCTGAAGTCTTCCGGCAGTACGATCGCCGCATAGTATTTGCCGGATTCCACGCCTTCGATGGCTTGCTGCTCGGGAACGAAACGCCAGCCGAGCTGATGGTTCTTCTTAAGCTGGTTGACGGTTTGCTGGCCAGCGTCGAGATGACCGACCAGCGTGGAGGTTGTGCCCTTGTCCTCGTTCGCCACAGCGACCTGGATGTTGCCCGTGTTCGCGTACGGGTCCCAGTTGGCGAGGATGTTGCACCATGCGTACAGTGATGGGATGATGGCCACACCCAGCGTGACGACGAGCGCCACTGGGTTCTTCAGAATGCGTTTCACGTCTCGAAGGAAGATGGCGAAAACCTGGTGCATCAAGCCTCCTCGCGGGTATTGGTCGCAACATCTACGTGCGGCGGCATGCCCGTGCGGGAATACCCGGTTGGGCTCTTCGTCGCGCGATCCGGTGGATATTCTATGACTTCCGATGGAACGATCGCAATGGTTTCGCCCTGTTTAATGGTCGGTCCCGCAAATGTCGGGATATGAGACGAAAACGCTCGGCATATGGCCCTAGTGGGGCGGGCGACCTGGATATGGAGCGGACGGTCGGGAAAACGGAAAGGAAAGATGGCGAATGTTGTCACATGATAAGTGGGATAGGGTCGGGCGATAATGGAGGCATGACTATTGCAACGCCGGAACGTTATGCGCAAATGCTGGACGCCGCACGCCGCGGCGGTTACGCCTATCCCGCGATCAATGTGACCAGCACACAGACCCTGAACGCCGCACTCCAGGGTTTCGCCGAGGCGGAATCCGATGGCATCATCCAGGTCTCCGTAGGCGGCGCCGCCTACTTCTCCGGGCAACGCGTCAACGACCGCGTCACCGGCTCGCTTGCCTTCGCAGCCTTCGCGCACGAAGTCGCGGCGAAATACCCCAACATCACCATCGCCCTGCACACCGACCACTGCGCCAAACAGTATCTGGACGAATGGGTGCGCCCCCTGCTCGACCATGAAGCCGAACAGGTGAAGCACGGTCAGGAACCGACCTTCCAGTCACACATGTGGGACGGTTCCACAGTGCCGCTGGGTGAAAACCTCGACATCGCAGAAGAACTGCTCGACAAATCCCAAGCCGCGCACACCGTGCTGGAAATCGAAATCGGCGCGGTCGGCGGCGAAGAAGACGGGCACAGCGCCGAAATCAACGACAAACTGTATTCCACGCCCGCGCAAGGCATTGCCGTCGCGCAACGACTCGGCCTTGGCGAGCGCGGACGCTACATGGCCGCCTTCACCTTCGGCAACGTGCACGGCGCATACAAACCGGGCGTGGTGAAACTGCGCCCCGAACTGCTCGACGAAATCCAGACCACGGTCGCGCTCGCGATTAAGGCCGGCGAAATGCCCGACCCCGCGCACTCGCTGGATGTCGCTCCCGGTAAGCCGTTCGCCCTGGTGTTCCACGGTGGTTCCGGCTCCGCGCCGGAGGAGATCGCGCAGGCCGTGAGCTACGGCGTGGTGAAGATGAACATCGACACCGATACGCAGTACGCATTCAGCCGTGCGGTGGCCGGTCACATGTTCTCCAACTATGATTCGGTGCTCAAAATCGATGGCGAGGTGGGCAACAAGAAGATGTACGACCCGCGTTCGTGGGGGCGCGAAGCGGAAAGCGCCATGGCCGCACGCGTGGTGGAGGCTTGCAGGCAGCTTGGCAGCGCGGGCAAGGCGTTGAAGTAGTGTGATGCCGCACGCGCCGCGTAATGCATGCGGCGTGTGGCGGCACGGTGGGTGTGTCGCGTTGTATGAGACGAAAACGATGGAACTGACTAGTTTCAACGGCCGATCGGTGCATATCCGGCAGATATCCGGTAGAGGGCGCAGGATAGTCTTTGTAAGGCCTTGGTAAGGCTTTGAGGCGAAATCGCATACGCGCGGAGGTGCAACAACATGCCTGGAATTGTTTTGATCGGTGCCCAGTGGGGAGACGAAGGCAAGGGTAAGGCGACCGACCTGATCGGCACGAAGGTCGACTATGTTGCCCGCTTCAACGGCGGCAACAATGCGGGCCATACCGTGGTGGTCGGCGACGAATCGTATGCGCTGCACCTGCTGCCCTCCGGCATCATCAGCCCGACCGCGACTCCGGTTATCGGCAACGGTGTTGTTGTTGATCCTGAAGTGCTTTTCGAAGAGATCGACGGCTTGGAAAGCCGCGGTGTGGACTGCTCCCGACTGCTGGTGAGTGAGGGTGCGCACATTATTGCGCCGTATCATCGTGTGCTTGATAAGGTGACGGAACGTTTCCTTGGCAAGCACAAGATCGGTACCACCGGTCGCGGCATTGGACCTGCGTATGCCGACAAGATCAATCGCGTGGGCATACGCGTGCACGACCTGTTCAATGCGAAGCATTTGCACGACAAGGTTGAGGCAAGCCTGCATCAGAAGAACCAGATGCTGGTGAAGCTGTACAATCGTCGTCCGATTGATGTGAACGAAACCACGGATGAGCTGCTCAAGCTCGGCGAACGTTTGAAGCCGTACGTGGCCAACACCTCGCTGGTGCTCAATAAGGCACTTGACGAAGGCAAGACCGTGCTGTTCGAAGGCGGCCAGGCCACTATGCTCGACGTGGATCACGGCACATATCCGTTTGTCACGTCCTCCAACCCGACTGCCGGCGGCGCATGCACCGGTACCGGTGTCGGCCCGACCAAGATCACCCGCGTGATCGGCGTTTCCAAAGCGTACGTGACCCGCGTGGGCGAAGGACCGTTCCCGACCGAGCTGTTCGGCGAGGAAGGCGAATGGCTGCGAGCCCAGGGCCACGAGTACGGCGTGACCACCGGCCGTCCGCGTCGTTGTGGCTGGTTCGATGCGGTCGTCAATCGTTATGCGGCTCAGGTCAACGGCCTGACCGACATCGTGCTCACCAAGCTCGACGTGCTTACCGGCCTGAAGGAAATCCCATTGTGCGTGGCCTATGATGTCAACGGCGAACGCCGCGACGATATGCCTACTGATCAGTCCGAATTCGCGGCAGCGAAGCCGATCTACGAATCCATGCCGGGTTGGGACGAGGATATTTCCCAAATCCACGACTTCAATGATCTGCCGAAGACCTGTCAGGATTACGTCAAGCGTCTTGAGGAACTGTCCGGCTGCCGTATCTCCGTGATCGGCACCGGCCCGCAGCGCGACCATATCATCCAGATCAATTCGCTGGTCGACTGACCGTCGGCAACGAGTTTCCCGGCTTGACTGGCAACGACGCGGCACATGATATCCGCCGGCTGATTCCGCGATTCGACCACTTGAAGTGGAAGATGGCGGCGGCCGGCATAGTCATTGGTCTGGTTTCAGGATTGCTGGTCGTCGTATACCGTCTCGGCATCGAATACGGCACGGATGCGTCCCGCTGGATATATGCGCGGATTCGCGAGACCCCGTGGCTGATTGCGCCGTGGGCGGTTGCCGCGGTGGCGGCCGCGCTGGCGATCGCGTGGATGGTCGGCAAGGAGCCGATGGCCGGTGGCAGCGGCATCCCGCAGACCAACGGCGTGGTGATATGCGGCTTGAAGATGCGTTGGCAGACGATTCTGCCAGTCCGTTTCGTCGGTGGACTGTTGGGCGCGTTGTTTGGTCTGTCGCTCGGCCGTGAGGGGCCGTCCATTCAGATTGGTGCGTCGGGAGCGCAGTGTGTGTCCCACCGTTTGCGCGGCCACCGCCGTGAGGACATGCAGGAGCATTATCTGGTCACCGCCGGTGCCGCGGCAGGCTTGTCCGCCGCGTTCAGCGCGCCGCTGTCCGGCATGATGTTCGCTTTGGAAGGGGTGCATCGGAGTTTTTCCCCTGCGATTCTGATGGGCGCCACTGCCGCATCGCTGACCGCCGATTTCGTCTCGAAATACTGTTTCGGTCTGCGTCCGGTTTTGGATTTCGGTGATATCGGTCAGCTGTCGTTGGAAGAGTATGTGTGGCTGATTCCGTTGGGATTGGTGGCCGGTTTGGTTGGTTCGCTGATGAACCGCTCGTTGCTTGGCTTCCAGACGCTGTACGGCAAACTGCCGGCATGGAGCCGCCCGATGATTGCGATTGCGATCGCGTTGCCTGTCGGCATCTGGTTGCCCGACGTGCTCGGCGGCGGCTCGAATCTGATTGATACCGCCGAACATGCGCGCGTTGGCTTGGGAATGCTGTGTCTGCTGTTCGTGGCGAAGATGCTGTTCACATCCACGAGTTTCGGCTCAGGCGCGCCTGGCGGTATTTTCATGCCGATTCTTGCGGTCGGTTCGCTGGCCGGCGGCATCTGCGGTGAAGTGTTGCATCGATTTGGTGATCTGCCATCCGACGCAGTGGCGGTGTTTGCGGTGTGCGTGATGACGGGCACGCTCGCCGCGTCCGTGAAAACGCCGATCACGTCGATTCTGTTGGCTGTGGAGATGTCCGGAACGTTGACGCACATGCTGCCGGTCGCTGCCGTCGCTTTCATCGCGCTGTTGGTGTCCGATCTGCTGCGCACCAAACCGATCTATGGGGAGTTGCTGGAGCGGTACGTGCGTGCGCAAGGCATGCAGATGGCAATCGCAAGCCATGTGGGCAGCGGCATTATGGAACTGCCATTGGAAATGGGGGCGATTGCGGACGGCAAGCGGGTGCGTGACGTGCGTTGGCCGTCTGGGTGTCTGATCATCGGCCTGCGTCGCGGCGAAAGCGAGATCGTGCCGCGCGGTGATACACGGCTGCGTGCCGGTGACTATCTGGTGGTGCTGTTCAGTGGCGAGGAGGAGCGCGAGGTACGACCTGCGATGCGGCGGCTGTGTGATGCCCGGCTTGACTGAGCCTGGCTGAATTCGGCTGGACTCTGGATGTCCGAATCTGCGGAATCGGACATCCAGGGTGCATACGTTGGCGCTCCGTGTAAACTCATATGCGTTAGGAAGGCGGCAACCGCGGCCCGGCTCGTTGTTGCACGGCCTATGGGCGGAACAACGCTGTCCGCGGAAGGCCAGTACAGGGGGAGCGCAATGGAATCGCAAGAACAATCGCCGGGAGACGTGGTGACTGCGGGTGAGGACTCGCATCCCATCACGCAGGCAATCGACACTGTTGAGGTGACGCATGCTGGTGCAACCACGCCCTCCGCTAACACCATGGATCCGCCTACGATTCCCCTGGCACCGATGAAACGTATGCAGGCGCGGTTCAATCCGCTCGCCGACGGACTGATGTATGTTGTGGTGTTCGTCGGTGGATTTGTTGGAGTCGGCTGTCGGCATGCGTTGGATATGCTTCTGCCGTCGGTCAGCGGGACGCCGTTCGTTGTGGGCACGTTTGTGTCGAATATGGTCGCCTGCTTCCTGTTCGCGATGCTGACCGAATTCATGGCGACCGCTTCGTGGCTGCGTCGCCGGGTGCGGCAGGTTGTCAGCCGTGGTGTTGGGCTTGGCTTGCTCGGTGGGCTTTCGACGATGTCCGGCGTGATGCTGGAAACGATGGAAGGTCTGCACGAGCGGCATATCGCCAGTGCGCTTGGCTATCTTGCGGGAAATTTTGCAGGCGGTTTGCTCACTGCCGCCGCCGGCGTGGTTCTGATGCAGGCACTGCTGTCACGGAGTACTCGAAAGCGGGTTCAGGGTGCGTTTTCAGCTGTTTCCGTGTCCGATTCTGCCGAATCGGACACGCAGGGCGTACGCCATGTGAAAGTGGCCGACGTGGCGCGTTCTGCCGCGCAGGCCGCAATGGAAGCCGCGCAGGCGGCGCAGCAGGCCGCGCAGGCGGCCCAGCAGATTGCACAGACGGGACAGGTTCCGCGAGTCGAAACACCAACCGTGCCGCCGACCGCCAGCCAGACTATGCAGACGGGCCGCGTTCCGCAGATTCCTCCGCTGGCCGTTCCTCAGCTGGCACAGCCATCGCAGCCGTTGCTGCGCGAGCAGGATACTTCAGACTTGGGGCAGCTGCCCGAGCCGATTCAGCAGTCGCAGCCGATCCAGCAGCCGGCTAACCCGCTTCCGCCCAGCTTCGAGCCCAAACCGATCACTGCGGAGATTTCGCTTATCGCCGACCCGGCTACCGGGGAGGTGCGCTGATGATGTGGATGATCTGTCTGTTCGGCGGTCTTGGCGCCATGGCCCGTTACGTGCTCGACGTGTCAATTCAACGAGGCTGGAATCGCGAGAATCGGAGAACGAACCGCAACTTCCCGCTATCCACGCTCGTCATCAACGGCGTCGCCTCGCTATGCGCGGGCATCGCCATGATGTCCTACTATTCGCAATCGGTGGATATGGACACGGTCATGATGTTCGTTGTCGGATTTCTCGGTGGTTTCTCAACATTCTCCACGGCGCTCAACGAAGTGGTTTCATTGATTCGCCAGCGTCGTTTTACGCTGGCTCTGGGCTATGGAATAGCAACCGTCGCGGTGCCTCTCATTTGCGTGGCCACCGGTTTCGGCATTGCGCTGCTCGCCAATCCGGCGTAATTTTCACGTTACGCGGACGGTCGCTGAGTAACATGAAAGAAATCTGAGCGCAACCGCCATCAAGGCCGCCAGCCCGGATGCGACGCTGGTGATTGCATTCGACCAGACCAAGCCGCTGCTGAAGGATGGCAAGGATATCCAGTACCAGGGCCAGACCGGTATCGGACCGTTCAATAAGAACAATGATCCGAGCTCCGCGAACATCGGCGTCTACGCCTTCGACAAAGACAACAAGCCGGTCTTTGACCACACCCAGTCCGGCGACGTGCCGACCGACTGATCGCAATGTAGGTCATCATCAATACAAGAAGACGGCGCAAAGTGAGTGTGGATATCGCAAGCTTTGCGCCGTTTCTTTTGTTGTGCTGTGCTGCCGTTTCCGTGTCGTGGGCAGCATATGAAAATCAATATTGAAAATCAAGTAAAGGGGTAACCCCGTTAAGCGATATACACGCCGGACTGTCGAACAGGTTCGAGAGAATGTAAATGAATGTAATATCTCGCGAGAAGCGCACGGAAAGCGCGCGGCAAGCACGTGAGAATACAACGATGGAACAGTGATAACGGGGAAGGTGCGATCATGGTCGGCATGCGCGATGTGGCGAAGAAGGCCGGGGTGTCTCTGAGCACCGTCTCGCTGGTGGTGAACGGCAACGGGTATGTATCCAACGACATGCGCGACCGCGTGCGTAAGGCCATGCAGGCCCTCAATTACGTGCCGAACGAGCTTGCCCGCAACCTGTACCACGATCGCACGAATCTGGTCGGCGTCATCGTGCCCACCATCCGTCACCCGTTCTTTGCAACGTTTACCGCGCACCTGCAGCATGCGCTCGCCGCGCAGGGGCTGCGCACCATGCTGTGCTCCACCACCGACGAGACGGACGGCGAAATCCAATACGTCGATATGCTGCGCAGGCACATGATGGACGGCATCGTCATGTGCGCTCACACCTCGCATCCCGGCGATTATTGGACGTCCATCCACCGCCCGATCGTCGCATTCGATCGCGTGCTTGGAAATGGTATTTCGTCGATCGGATCTGACCACGAGCAGGGTGGGCGACTGATTGCGCAGATGCTGATTCGCAATGGCGCGCGCCATGTGGTGATGATTGGCGGTCCGCGCGATCAGTTCTTCGATCTGGCGGTCCGCGGCGAAGTCGAGGAGGGGTCGTTCGATTTGGGAAAGACCACGTTCCCGACGGTGCGCTACTACCTCACGTTGGAACAGGAATTGACCTCCGCGGGCGTGAAGTATGAGTATATCGAGGCCGGTGAGGTGATGGATTTCGCCGGCTATCATCGTGCGGTCAGCCGTGCGCTTGATGGGGTGGCGACCGACGGCGTCGATGCCGTGGTCAGCTCCGATATTGGCGCGGCGTTCTGCGTGCGTGAGGCGTTGAGCCGCGGAATTTCCATTCCCGACGAGCTGCAGGTCGTCGCCTATGATGGTACGTATTTGACCGATTTGGCCGGTATGAAGCTGACCGCGGTCGCACAGGATTTCTCGGCGATCGCGCAGTCGGCGGCCGACCATATGGTGCAGGCGATCGCCAATGAAGAGGCGGCTGCGGCCAACGCCTCGCGCAAGAACATCCCCAAGCCGTTCGAGCCGAACGTGCTTATTCCCATGACGCTGGTGCCAGGCGATACCACGCGTTGATGCTGCGCGTTGGAACGCTGGGTTGGGGTCGGACAGTCTGGGCTGCATAGAACACCGCATCAAACCGGTTCGACACGCGCATTCCGCTGTGTGACTGGACATTGACGCCCTTTTCGAGGTAATATCGAACCGGTTCGATACATACGTGAGTATGCAAATACGTAAACAACAAACAGGCAGACGCGCACACATTGCACCCGCACCCATGAACCAAGGGAGGTCCCATGAAAAACAAAGTGCAGCTCATCACCTACGCCGATCGCTCGGCGACGGCACCCTCAGCTCGATGACCGACATCCTGCGCACCCGTTTCGACGGCGTGTATGACGGCGTGCATATCCTGCCGTTCTTCACTCCATTCGACGGCGCGGATGCAGGCTTCGACCCCATCGACCACACCAAGGTCGACCCGCGCCTCGGCGGCTGGGACGATGTCGCCGAACTTTCCAAGACCCACGGCATCATGGTCGACGCCATCGTCAACCACATGAGCTGGGAATCCAAGCAGTTCCAAGACGTGCTTGAAAAGGGCGAGGAATCCGAGTATTACCCGATGTTCCTGACCATGAGTTCCGTCTTTCCGAACGGCGCGACCGAAGAGGATCTGGCCGGCATCTACCGTCCGCGCCCGGGTCTGCCGTTCACCCACTACAAGTTCGCGGGCAAGACTCGCCTGGTCTGGGTCAGCTTCACCCCGCAGCAGGTCGATATCGACACGGATTCCGACAAAGGCTGGGAATACCTGATGTCGATTTTCGACCAGATGGCCGCATCCCACGTCAGCTACATTCGTCTTGACGCCGTCGGCTACGGTGCCAAGGAAGCCGGTACCAGCTGCTTCATGACGCCGAAAACGTTCAAGCTCATCTCCCGCCTGCGCGAGGAGGGCGTCAAGCGCGGCTTGGAAATCCTCATCGAAGTGCATTCCTACTACAAGAAGCAGGTCGAGATCGCGTCGAAGGTCGATCGCGTCTACGATTTCGCCCTTCCGCCGCTGCTGCTGCATTCGCTGAATACCGGTCATGTCGAGCCGGTCGCGCATTGGACCGACATCCGTCCGAACAATGCCGTCACCGTACTTGACACGCATGATGGCATCGGCGTGATCGACATCGGTTCCGATCAGCTGGACCGTTCGCTCAAGGGGCTCGTGCCGGATGAGGATGTCGACAATCTCGTCAACGCCATTCATGCGAACACTCACGGCGAATCGCAGGCCGCTACCGGTGCCGCCGCATCCAATCTTGACCTGTATCAGGTCAACAGCACCTACTATTCGGCGCTGGGATGCAACGATCAGCACTATATTGCGGCTCGCGCGGTGCAGTTCTTCCTGCCGGGCGTTCCGCAGGTCTACTATGTCGGCGCGCTTGCCGGCAAGAACGACATGGAGCTGCTGCGCAAGACCAACAATGGCCGCGATATCAATCGCCATTACTATTCCACGGCTGAGATCGACGAGAATCTGCAGCGTCCGGTGGTGAAGGCACTGAACGCGCTTGCCAAGTTCCGCAACGAGCTTGATGCGTTCGATGGCACCTTCTCGTACAGCGCCGACGGCGATACGTCCATCAGCTTCACGTGGGAGGGCACGACCACTCAGGCCACGCTCACGTTTGAGCCGGGCCGTGGTCTTGGTGTGGAGAACACCGCGTCCGTCGCCACGCTCGAATGGCGTGATGCCGCCGGTGAGCACCGCACGGACGATCTGATCGCCAATCCGCCGGTCGTGGCCTGATTCAGCCTCGCCTGATCCGGTCGCTGCCTGACCGCGCATAAATCCATAAATCTGTAATCGTCCTTCCTGTCACCTCTCCTTCAGGAAGGACGATTCGCATTTTCGTTTTTTCGAGCAATCGTCTTATCGGGAAAACAATTTTCCCGGGAATCAGCTGAAATCCCAGCAAAAACGGGTAAGGTGAGCTTATGTCAAAGATGTCAAAGCTTTTCGATCAAGACAACATGTTTTTCGCCATTATGGGCGTGCTGTTCGATCTGATTATTCTCAACGTGCTCACGCTGTTGTGCTGCCTGCCGGTCGTCACGGCCGGCGCATCGTTCACTGCGATGCACAGTGTGCTCTGGCGCATGGTCCGCCATGAGGAAACGTATGTGGCGCGCCAGTTTTTCGACTCGTTCAAGCGCAATCTCAAGCAGTCGCTGCTGCCGTGGCTTGCGTTCCTGCTGGCGGCGATTGTGCTGGTGGTCGACGGCATGCTCGCCCGTTCCATGGGGTCGATGCGCGGGCCGCTGATGGCGTGCGTCGCGTTCATGGGATTGGTGATTATTGCAATTGCGCAGTACTTCTTCCCGCTGCTTTCTCGCTATGAGAATCCGACTTCCGAAACGTTGAAGAATGCGACGAAACTTGCGCTCGGCTTTTTCCCGCGCACCTTGTGCATGCTGGTGATTTTGGCCGCGTTCGCCGTGCTGTATGCGCAGTTTTTCATATATATGATTCCGCTGCTGATTTTGATGGGCGTCACGTTGCCGCAATACTGTTGCGCGTGGATCTACAACTGGATTTTCCGCCGTATCGACGGTGAGATCGACGCCAAGGGGCGCAAGGTAGCGCAGTCCTGAAATTGTTTGCTCGTAAAGGCGTTCCGCAGATTGCAAGTTCCGCGGAACGGCCTTTACGCGTTTTCGTCGCCTTGAGTGTCCGATTCTGGAGAATCGGACAACCGGAACGTACTTTTGGGTGCGTGAATGTCCGTTTCTCCCGAATCGGACAACTACAGGTCAAAGTGGGGCGCTTGAATGACCGATTCTGGAGAATCGGACACGCTGGGGGCGGGATTAGCAGGGGAGGATGGTGGCGCTGCGGGCTGGGACGTGCAGTTGGGTGCCGTCGAAGCGTGCGGGGTTGCCGATGCTCAGCAGCGTTGGTTTCTCCGTTGGTTCTTGCGTTGGTTTCTCCGCTGGTTCTTGCGATATTTCCTGCGCTAAGCCGCCAGACAGCAGTTTCACATAGTCGCTCGGCAGTGTGCAGCTTGCGTCGGTGTTTGACGGATTGATGGCGACGACGATGCGCTCGCCACCTGCTTCGCGATTAATCTTGCTGCATGTTTCACAAGGTGTTTCACAGCTGGTTTCGTGTGCTGTTTCGCTGCGTTCGCCGTCAGTTGCGTCGCGTTCGGCTTCGCCGGCCTCGGAGCTTCTCGCATACACCAGCGGATACGCGTGATCTTCCGCGTAGAGGAACTCGATGCCTCCGTCGGCCTGCAGTGCGGGATGTGCCAGGCGTAGCGTGTTCAGTGCGCGTACGGTTTCCAGCAGCGAGTCGCTGCGTCCGGTCTGCGAAGCCACGTTCGGGCGCTCGCTGTCGGCATCGATCGGCAGATACAGATCATCGGGCCGGGCTGCGGAGAATCCTGCGTTGGTTGCGCAGCTCCATTGCATTGGTGTGCGCGATCCGGTGCGCTCGTATCCGCCTTCCTTGGATTTGAGCCCGTGCATGTAGCGCATGCCGATTTCGTCGCCGTAGTAGATGAACGGGCAGCCGGGCATGGTCAGCAGGAATGTGAACGCGAGCTTCATTTCATCGGTGGTCAAGGTGTCGCGCATGCGGATCATGTCGTGATTGCCCGACGGAATGCAGATGTATCCAGGCGTTCCGGCGGTGCTGGCAAGCATGGCCGTATATGTGTCCACAAACGCCTTGATGTCGCCGCTCGCATTGCCGACATTGTCGTTATTACAATTTGGATTGTCTCCGTCGACGACTGAATTGCCGTTGCTGTCGCACCCGCTGCTGCCCGCGCCGTCGCATTCGCTGCGTTCGCCGTCGTGTTTCGTTTCGGCAGTTTCGGCGCTGCCCGTAGCTTCGGAAGATCCGGCCGAAAAATACGGATTCTCGCGGAACAGGTCAAGATAATGCGACGGCCCGAAATGCAGCAGGAAGTCCATGTCGAATCCGGCGTGCAACGCCTCTTCGGGGTCACCCCATTCCGATACGAGCACCGCTTCCGGGTAGGTTTCGTCCAGATGCGCTCGCACTTGCTGCCACAAGAGTTTCGTCCAATAGTGGTCGGGGTCTTCCTTGACGAGGCTGCCTGCCATGTCCACGCGGAAGCCGTCCGCCCCCAGCCCGAGCCAGAAGTCCATGATGTCTTGGATGAGCAGCCGGCCCTGCACCGCTTCGGGGGAGTCGGCGGCGAACTGCCAGTCTTCGGTGACGGTGCCGAATCCGTAGTTGAGGCATGCCTGCGTGGAGAAGCAGTTCACGGCCGCCGCGTCGGGACGTTCCGCAATGCCTCCGAGGAATCCGCGGATCGATTCGTAGGGCGAGTTCAGATTCGGCGATTGCGTCATCGGTCGCCAGATGTAGCGGTCGGTCCATGCGTTGCGTTCGTCCTTGCCGGATTCGAGGAACCACGGATTGTCGACCGCGGAATGCCCGGGTACGAGGTCGAGCAGTACGTGCATGCCCAGTTCGTGCGCGCGCTCGAAGAGCCGCTGCAGGTCCGCGTTGCTGCCGTAGCGTTCAGCGGCTGTGTAGTAGTCGCGCACGTCGTAGCCGGCATCGTAGAACGACGAGTCGAAGCATGGGTTGATCCAGATCGCATTGCACCCCAGATCGCGCACGTATTGCAGTTTGTCGATGATGCCTTGGAAGTCACCGATACCGTCGCCGTTCGAGTCGTTGAATGATTGCGGATAGATTTCATAAAAGATTGCGTTGTTGAGCCAGCGTGCCATAAATCCTCCTGTTTTCGCGTCTTTGCTGTTGGTCTACCGATGTATCGCAACGTTGGAAACGTCGGTAATCGCTTTTCCGTCATTATAGCCCGTGAAGACACTTTTAGGGGTGTATGGAATGCCAATGTTTGCAATATGTCAATCGATTGACGCGACACGCCGACGGATGGCACTGTACACAAGGTTTCTCGAACCGGTTTGACAACTCTCGAACCGGTTTGATATCCTGTATACCAAGGACGGAGAGATTCCGACAACGCGAGTCGGGGATTCACCTTCCTTTATCACCTCATTGGGCAGGGCTGCTCGGTGAATAGTGGATAGAAAGGGATTGGAAAATGAGCAAGTTCTCTTCTTGGAAGAAGGCTGGCACCGCTATTGTTGCAACGCTGATGACCGTTGGTATGCTGGGAGCATGCGGATCGTCATCCAGCTCCAGCGGCACCAAGATCACCATCTTCAACTCCAAGGTTGAAATCGAAAGCCAAATGGAAGACATGGCTGCGAAGTACTCCAAGGAAAAGGGCGTAGACGTTGAGGTCTACTACTCCAACGACACCGTCGCAGCGCATCTCGCCACCAAGTACGCATCCAAGGATCCGTACACCATCTCCATGGTCGACGCCAAGGACATCTACTCCTTGGCTGAAGAGCACGCCGTCGATCTGTCCGACCAGGATTGGGTCAAAGACACCGACTACGCCATCAGCATTGACGGCAAGACCTACGGCTTCCCGGTTTCCGTCGAAGCCCGTGGCCTGATTTACAATGCTGACGCCATCAAGAAGGTTACCGGTAAGGAATTCAAGCCTGAGAACTACAAGACCCTTGACGAGTTCAAGGATCTCATCGACGAGCTCAAGGCCGGCGGCATGGAATCCCCGACCGGTGTCATGAAGGAAGACTGGTCCCTCGCCGGGCACTTCCTGCCAGAAGTCTACGAGGAGCAGGAAGATCCGGACGCCTTCTGCCATGAGCTCAAGGACGGCAAGGTTGACCTCAGCTCCAACGCCAAGTGGAACTCCCTGATGGACTTCTTCGACGTGATGAAAGACAACAACTACGCCAAGTCCTCCGCCATCTCCGCCGAGCGTGAGGTGACTGAGCAGAAGCTGGCCGAGGGTGAGATTGCTTTCATGTTCGGCGGCAACTGGGATTGGTCCGTGCTGAACCAGTACGATTACACCGAGAACATGGGTCTCATGCCGGTTCCGCAGAACACCGATGACGGCTCCAATGAGAAGCTCGTCGGCGGCGGCTCCAAGTACTTCTTCATCGACTCCTCCGACAACACCTCCGACGAGCAGCGTAAGGCCGCCAAGGACTTCCTGAACTGGCTTGCCGAAGACAAGGAAGGTCAGGAGTTCATCTCCAAGGATGCCGCTCTGATCTCCCCGTTCAAGAACAACAGTATCGAAGCGGCCGATCCGCTGGGTAAGTCCGTGAAGTCCTATGCCGACGCCGGCAAGCTGATCGACAACTACAACTACCTGCCTGACGACCACTTCTCTGTGCTCGGCGCCGCCTTCCAGAAGTGGCTCGCAGGTGAAGAGGACCGTGCAGGCCTCGCCCAGGACATCCAGGACTACTGGAAGACCGCTAAGTTCACCGGCGCAACCGCCTGAATTTCCAAATAATGCACCATGATGCAGGGTCCGCCGCTTCCTTCCTGCGGCGGACCTTACATCCCCGGCACGTATGGGATCCATCATGAAACAGAATAAGCTTTCCTATAAAATCGGCCAGTTTCTGATGTTCGGTGGCCCGGCGACGATTCTTTTCTTCGCCGTGGTGATCCTGCCGTTCTTCTATGGCCTCTATCTGACATTCACCAGCTGGGACGGCGTTTCGACAACGAAGCCGTTCGTCGGTCTCGAAAACTACAAGGCGGCTCTTGCCGACACCGCATATTGGCAGTCGCTTGGACGCACCTTCATCTACTCCGTCATCGCCGTCATCCTCACCAACATCGTCGCCTTTCTGCTGGCCTACCTCGTGACCAGCGGCATCAAGGGGCAGAACTTCTTCCGTGCGGGCTTCTTCATTCCGAACCTCATCGGCGGCATCGTTCTGGGCTACGTGTGGAAGTTCGTCTTCAACCGCGCCTTCGTGGCTATCGCCGAAGCAGCGACGCAAACAGACCACGCATCGCTGCTCTCCACGCCAAACGGCGCAATGTTCTGCTTGATCCTCGTTTCGGTCTGGCAGTACGCAGGCTACATGATGCTGATTTACGTGGCAGGCTTCATGAGCGTTGACCAGAGCCTGAAGGAAGCGGCCATGATCGATGGCTGCAACAAGGGCAAGGCCATGTGGCACGTGGTCATCCCGCTGATGCGCTCCTCCTTCGTTCAGTGCATCTTCCTGAGCACCACCCGTTGCTTCATGGTGTACGACCTGAACCTTTCGCTTACCAAGGGCGAACCGTTCAACCAGTCGGTGCTCGCAGCAATGCACGTCTACAACCAGGCATTCGTTTACAAGAACTATGGCACCGGTCAGGCGGAGGCGTTGGTCCTCTTCATCGTCTGCGCAGTGATCGGCATGCTGCAGGTGTACTTCGGCAAGAAGGGTGAGGTGGCAGCATAATGAAGGGTCAAACCAGCACTCGCACCAAGGTTCTGCATGCACTGATGATCGTCGTTCTGACGATTCTGCTGCTGCTGTTCATCGCACCGTTCATTCTGGTCGTGATCAACGTCTTCAAGACCAAGGCGGACATCAACACCGCTCCGCTGGCACTGATCGGCAAGCACGGGTTCACCCTGGAGAACTTCCCCAGGGCAATGGACAAGATGAACTTCGTCACCGTGTTCGGCAACTCCGCGGTCATCACCATCAGCGCAACCATACTGACCATCCTGTTCTCCGCGATGTGCGCATACGTGATCGTGCGCAACCCCTCGTGGAAGTTCGGCGGCATGGTGTTCGCACTTATGGTGGCCTCCATGGTCATTCCGTTCCAGGTGCTCATGGTCCCGCTCGTGTCCGTCTACGGCGGCCTGCTTGACGTGTTGAACAGCCGTATCACGCTGATCCTCATGCACACCGGCTTCTCGGTCTCCCTGGCGGTGTTCATGTTCCACGGCGCGATCAAGACGAACATTCCGAACGAACTTGAGGAAGCCGCCAGCATCGACGGCTGTTCCAAGTGGCGCACCTTCTGGACGATCGTGTTCCCGCTGCTCAAGCCGACCGTGGCCACCGTGGCCATCATCGACGCCATGGCGTTCTGGAACGACTACCTGCTGCCGTCCCTGGTCTTGGGTCGCCGCGAGCTGTACACCATCCCGATCGCAACCCAGATCTTCTACGGCACCTACTCCAACGATATCGGCCTGATCATGGCGGCCCTGCTGCTGGCCATGCTGCCGATCCTCATCCTGTACCTGTTCCTGCAGCGCTACATCGTCGAAGGCGTGACCTCCGGCGCAGTCAAGGGCTGATCGAACGGTACGGAATCCGCAATCATAACTGAACAGACTCACACAACCGGTCCGGATGCGAAGCGATAATCGCATCCGGGCTTTTCTTATGCGATATCGATTCTTATGCGATATCGATATTGAGATTGCCATCGCATGTTTCTGCTGTCTGACAGGACGTATTGATATGGTTGATTTCGCCGAAAGAATCGCTCGAATGCACTGGTGCAGTGTGTCCGGGCGATTTTCATATGTGCTGAATATCGTGTGACATTTCGAAACGAGCGACGAAATAGAAGCAAGAACGAGAAGCGACGATACAAAACAGGAAAAACAGGAATAGAAATAAGAGATGACTGAAGACAATCAACATAATGCAGGTGAGCAGCAGACTCCAATGCAGCCGCAGCCGCTGCCGGGCCAGGTGTTCGTGCGCCCCGGTATCGATGACCGTCCCGATTACGAAAAAACGCTGACCGAAGAGACCAAAGCGGCCCTGAAGCGCTTGGCCGTACAGCAGAATCCGCGCGTGCCCGAGGCTTCCAACGAGCGTCCGGAAGTGCAGCAGACCCTCATCAACACGGAAGGCGGCTCCCCGCTGACCGCGTTCGCCCATCTCGACGCCGCCGTGCCGAACCTCGAATCGTCGTTCCTTGACCTGCGCGATCCGATGACCGCGCCCGACGGCACCACGCCCACCAAACCGCAGGTGCATCGCCTCACCGCCGGCTTCGCGCTTGGTGCGCTGCTGTTCACCGCGCCGATGGCCGCGCTCAACTCCGTGCTCATTCCGCAGACCATCAGCCGTCTTTCCGGCACCGACCGCGTCACCGATCTGGCGCTGCTCAGCGTCGTCGGCACGCTGCTGACATTCCTGATGAACGCGTGGATTGCCGTCGGATCCGACCATTCGTACTGCCCGCTGGGCCGCCGCACCCCGTGGATCATCGCCGGCACGGTGCTGACCGCCACGTCGGTGGCGATTCTTTCCGCATGCGATTTCATGCCGTTGGTCATCGTGTTCTGGCTGTTTACGCTGATCGGACATGCGATGGTATCGATGCCGCTGGCGGCCGCTTTCGGTGAGCGCGTGCCTGACAAGTTCCGTGATCGTGCGGACGCGTGGCGTGGCGTTGGCCAAGCGTTCGGCCAGGTGTTGGGCATTATCGCGGCCGTTTCGATTACGTGGGCTTCCGACGATTCCGGTTGGGATGGCACCACGCGTTTCGCCATGATGGTGTTTGCGTTGTGCCTGGTGGTGGCTGGTGTGGCTACGTTGCTGGTGTTGCCGTTTGAGGGTTCCAGCAGCTATTTGCCTCGTGAGGGTGTGAAGAAGGGCGATTATTTTTCGCAGTATCGTCCGCCGAAGGGCGCTCCGAAGTTCTTCATTGCGTTTGCCGCGCGCATGTTTGCCATCGCAGCCACTTCCGGCATTGCGATTTACCAGTGGTATCTTGCGCAGGATGGTTTGGGCGATGTTTCGCAGGTCACCATGTTTGGTTTGTCCGGAGCGGCTGCGGTTATGTCGATGATGGCCGTTGCCGCGTTCGTCGGCTCGCTGTTGGCTGCGCTGCTGCTTGGCCGCATCGCCCGCGCTTTCAAAGATTCCCGTATTCCCGCGATTGCCGCCTGCTTGTTATTTGTGGTTGCTGTGGTGCTTCCGTTGACGCCGATCGATAGTGCTATGGCGGTCGCGCTGTATGCGCTGTTTGCAGGTTTCGCGTATGTGGTGTATGACGGCGTGAGCCAAGGGTTGAATCTTGCGACGTTACCGGATGTGCGTTCCGTTGGTCGTTCGTTGGCTGCGTTCAGTTTGGCGAATACGTTCGGTTCGTTGATTGGCGCTGTCGTTTGCGCGATTGCGATTGCGGTGACTGGCGAGTATCTGCTGATTTTCGCTGTTGCCGCCGGTTGCATGGCTGTTGCGGGCGTGCTGACGTTGCTGCTGAAATGATTTGGATGACCTGAGATAATCCGAAAAACGAATATCAAATTCAAAATTGCGCGTCCACATAGTGAACCTTTAGTAGAAAGGGTCTGTGGACGCGCTTATCTTTACGGCTTAGTTCGAGCGGATAATCCGCCGAATACAAGACTTTGCGAAAGGAGGTTCGCCACGATGAACGGAATGGTTGCACGCGTACTGCTGTCCGCACGAATTATTATTCCGCTTTCGTTGGCGGACTGATTCGAGCAATGCAGCTTCAATCCCTCGCCAACGAGGCAGGGTTTGAAGCGCGCAAAACACACACGTTGATGGCCCTGCATACTGCGGGGTCTTTTTGTTGCCGCCCACAAGGCGTAAGGCAACGAAATGAAGACTGCACACAAGAGAATAGAAGAAAGACGTTATCGGCGCATGTTGGGAGCCGGCAACGCATGACAGACGTAACAGGAGTAATCCAATGAGTGCAGTCGAAGCAGCCGCTGGCAAAGCGCAGGCAATGGTGCGCGATTCGGTGAAAACCGTGATCGCCGCTTCCATGGTCGGCACCGCCATCGAGTTCTACGACTTCTACGCATACGGCACCGCCGCTGCGAACTATTTCCCGAAGGTGTTCTTCGGAGACACCACCAATCCGACCGTCGCACTGCTGGCCAGCCTGCTGACCTTCGCCATCGCGTTCATCGCACGCCCGCTCGGATCCTTGGTGTTCGGCCATTTCGGCGACCGCATGGGCCGCAAGACCACGCTGGTGGTTTCGCTGTTGACCATGGGCATCGCCACGTTCCTGATCGGCTGCCTGCCGACCTACAGCCAGTGGGGCATTGTGGCTGTCGCCGCGCTGTGCCTGTGCCGTTTCGTGCAGGGCATCGGTCTGGGCGGCGAATGGTCGGGTGCCGCTTTGGTGGCCACCGAGAACGCTCCGGAAGACAAGCGCGCGCTGTATGGCTCCTTCCCGGAATTGGGCGCTCCGATCGGTTTCTTCCTGTCGAACGGTACCTACTTCCTGTTGGAAACGTTCAACGATGACGATGCGATGCTGGCATGGGGCTGGCGTGTGCCGTTCCTGCTGTCCTCGATTCTGGTGATCGTCGGCCTCGTCGTGCGAGTGCAGATGGAGGAGACTCCGATCTTCCGCATGGCCCAGGAGCAGAAGAAGGTCGTCAAGTCCCCGTTGACCGAAGTGTTCAAGAAGAGCTGGAAGGAAGTCATCCAAGCCACGTTCCTGGTGGCCGTCACCTACACGCTGTTCTACACGCTGGCAACCTGGTCCCTCGCTTGGGGCACCAAAACCGTCGAGCAGGGCGGCGGAGACCTTGGTTTCACCAATCGTGAATACCTGCTCATGCTGATGCTTGCCATCTGCGTGTTCGCCGCGTTCATCGTCATTTCCTGCGTGAACGCCGATAAATTCGGCCGCAAGCGCGTGATCGTCATCTCGTCCTGCTGCCTCGTGGCATTCGCGCTGCTCTTCCCGTTCCTGCTTGATCCGTCGGTCGTCGGCCAGCGTAACTTCGCCGCCAACCTGCTGTTCCTATGCATCGGCTTCGCGTTGATGGGCACCGCATTCGGTCCGATCGGCGCGTTCCTGCCGGAGCTGTTCGACGCCAACGTGCGTTATTCCGGCTCCGGCATCGGCTACAACCTGGCCGCCATCGTCGGCGCGGCATTCGTGCCGACCATCGCCACTTGGCTGTCCCACCACTGGGGTGTGCACTCCGTCGGTCTGTACCTCGGCGTGATGGCCGTGTGCTGCCTTGTTGCGGTGCTGAGCTGCAAGGAGACTAAGGATGTTGATTTCACCAAGTGATCAATCGCCAAGTGCCGTTTGACCGGCTATTCAGCGACGTGTCAAGATGACATCGACGGAAGCCTTACTAAAAACGTTTGACGCGAATATAACCACTATGTGAACGTCAGCAACCAATATAAAGAAAGCGGGACTAAAACAGTTCCGCAGGAGAGGCGGGGTGGTTCCTCGGACACAATCCGGGGGAGTAATCTCCTAGGAACCATCGCCCGCTGTGAACAACCGAAACAAGAATTAAATATCGCGAGTTTGTTCGGGAATGCAAGTCCCGAATCGCTATAAAAAGAAAAATAAAGGAGCGCCTATTATGGCAGCAACTATCTGGTACGAGAAGGATGCCGATCTGTCCGTGTTCGATGGCAAGAAGGTGGCCATCCTCGGTTACGGTTCCCAGGGTCACGCCCACGCGCTGAACCTGCGCGATTCCGGTGTGGATGTCGTCGTCGGCCTGCGTCCTACCTCTAAGTCCGTGGAATACGCCAAGGAGCAGGGCCTCGAGGTCAAGCCTGTTGCCGAGGCCGTTGCCGAAGCCGACGTTGTGATGATCCTGCTGCCTGACCAGTACCAGGCCGCCGTGTACAAGAAGGACGTTGAGCCGAACCTGAAGCCGGGCGCTGCTCTGGCTTTCGCTCACGGCTTCAACATCCACTACGGCTACATCAAGCCGTCCGAGGATCATCCGGTGTTCATGGTCGCCCCGAAGGGCCCGGGCCACATCGTTCGTCGTGAGTACGCCGCCGGCCGTGGCGTTCCGGTCGTTGTGGCTGTGGAGCAGGATCCGGATGGCAAGACCTGGCCGCTGTGCCTGGCTTACGCCAAGGCTCTGGGCGCTCTGCGCGCAGGCGCCATCAAGACCACCTTCACCGAGGAGACCGAAACCGATCTGTTCGGTGAGCAGGACGTGCTCATGGGTGGCATCAACCACCTGTGCGATATGGGCTTCGATGTGCTGACCGAGGCTGGCTACCAGCCGGAGATCGCCTACTTCGAGGTGTTCCACGAGCTGAAGATGCTGGTGGATCTGGCCAACGAGGGTGGTCTGAACAAGGCTCGCTGGAGCTGCTCCGACACCGCTCAGTACGGCGATTACACCTCCACCGTCATCACTGAAGAGACCAAGAAGCGCATGCAGTACCAGCTCAAGCGCATTCAGGACGGCTCCTTCGCCAAGGAGTTCATGGATGATCAGGCCGCGGGCGCTCCGAAGTTCAAGGAGCTGCAGGAAGAGTACAGCCACCCGCACCTGGAGACCGTTGGTCCGAAGCTGCGCGCCATGTTCTCTTGGAACAACCAGACGGACGCCGATGCCGATATGGCCGAGTCCTTCAACGGCAAGATCGCTCGTACCCAGGTTCAGTGATTTCGCTGTAGCGGCTGCATGTTAAGGGCCGATGAATAACGTAGTAGCGCAATACACGCGAAACGTGTTGGAAGCCACCGTCTCACCGCGGTGGCTTCTTTTTTGTTGCTGTGTTGTTTTATGACTGGGATATTTCGTATGCGGGATCGCAGTACTGATTGTCGGGGGAGTCGCACGGCTAGGCGGTGGCCCACTTTGTGGACTCAATGCTTATTTAGGAAGGGACGGGAGTAGGATAGACCCCAGTTTGCAGGACAAAATCCATGCACAAAAACACGCGAATTCATCTGCGAATGGTAGAAACCCGAGCGCCGGGAGGCGTTCACCCCACTACATAAAAAGGAGTGCCAAGTACAATGGCTGCACAAATCTGGTACGAGAACGACGGCGATCTCTCGGTCCTCGAAGGTAAGAAGGTTGCCATCATCGGTTACGGTTCCCAGGGTCATGCTCACGCTCTGAACCTGCGCGATTCCGGTGTGGACGTCGTCGTTGGCCTGCGTCCGACCTCCAAGTCCGTCGAGCACGCCAAGGAGCAGGGTCTGGAAGTCAAGTCCGTTCCGGAAGCTGCTGCTGAGGCCGATATCATCATGATTCTGGCTCCGGATCAGTACCAGCGCACCATCTGGGCCAATGACATCGAGCCGAACATCAAGCCGGGTGCAGCTGTTGCTTTCGCTCACGGCTTCAACATCCACTACGGCTACATCAAGCCGTCCGAGGATCATCCGGTGTTCATGGTCGCCCCGAAGGGCCCGGGCCACATCGTGCGTCGTGAGTACGCCAACGGCCGTGGCGTTCCGGTCGTCGTGGCCGTGGAGCAGGATCCGCGCGGCGACGCTTGGGACATCACCCTGGCTTACGCCAAGGCTCTGGGCGCTCTGCGTGCAGGCGCCATCAAGACCACCTTCACCGAGGAGACCGAGACCGATCTGTTCGGCGAGCAGAATGTGCTCATGGGCGGCGTGAACAAGCTTGTTGAAATGGGCTTCGAGGTCCTCACCGACGCCGGCTACCAGCCTGAAATCGCCTACTTCGAGGTCTGCCACGAGTTGAAGATGCTCGTCGACCTCATGAACGAGGGTGGTCTGAACAAGGCTCGCTGGTCCTGCTCCGACACCGCCCAGTACGGCGACTACACCAACACCTGCATCGACGAGCACGTGCGTGAGCGCATGCAGTACCACCTGCAGCGCATCCAGGACGGCTCCTTCGCCAAGGAGTTCATCGAGGACCAGGACGCTGGCGCTCCGAAGTTCAAGGCTCTGCAGGAAGAGTACGGCAACGTCCGCATCGAGACCGTCGGTCCGAAGCTGCGCGCCATGTTCTCCTGGAACAACGGCAAGGATGACGACGCTGATATGGCCACCTTCACCGGCAAGATCGCCCGTGGCTGATGTGGCTCATTCGGCTAATCGCTGAGTCTTTTACAAGACCGCTGCCCTTACGGGTGGCGGTCTTTTTTGTATGTTCTGTCGCATATTGTTCTAGGATAGATATGTACGGTTTCTTACGGTTTTTCTATAGGAAGAGATGTCATGGTCACTGCGACTGGTCCCGCACCTGGTTCTGAAATGACAACGTCGGCTGAACCTACCGAAGACCGTAGCACGTCAGGAGTTCTGCACGTCGCCGCGATTTTCGCCTCGCATATGGTGTTGCAGCGTAACAAGCCCATCGCCGTGTTCGGCGCGCTTGATGCCGATTGCGCCGGACTTGAGGTTTCCGCGGAAATCCGCGATTTCGATGGTTCCGTGATCGTGCAGGCTCATGCGTACGCCTCCAAAGAGATCAAGAACGGTTTTTCACCGTGGCGCGTCATGCTGCCGGCACAGCCCGAAGGTGGCCCTTACACGTTGCGCGTCACCGCAGGCAACGATTTCATCGAATATTATGACGTGCTTATCGGCGAAGTATGGCTGGCCGGCGGTCAAAGCAATATGGAACTTGAATTGCGCAACAGTGAAGACGCCGAGGAAGCCCTCGATAACTGTGCCGATCCGTTACTGCGCTTCTACAATGTGCCGAAAACCGGTGTGATCAATCGCAACGCCGAACATGCGGCAAGCTGGCAGGAATCATCGCCTGAAAATAGTGGCGTGATGAGTGCGGTAGCGTACTATTTTGCGCGAAAACTGCGTGATGAACTTGATTCCGACCTTCCGATCGGCATTATCGACTGTTATATCGGGGGTACGTCGATTAGTTGTTGGATGAGCGAGGACGCACTGAATTCCAGCGAATCCGGGCGCGGCTATCTTGCGCGCTATGAGCAGGCGATCGCAGGTAAAACGCAGGAACAGTTCGATTTGGAGTATAGCGAATGGCAGTCGCGTTCTGATACGTGGAATGCGTCGATCGCAGCCGCCCGCGAAGACGATCCTGATGTGACGTGGGATACGCTGACCCAACAGTATGGCGAATGCCCGTGGCCGCCGCCGATGACGCCGACCTCGCAGTGGCGTCCGTCAGGCGCGTTCCATGCCATGCTGGAGCGCATTGTGCCTTACTCCTTGGCGGGATTCCTATGGTATCAGGGCGAGGAAGACGAGCCGTATTGCGGATCCTACCGTGAGTTGCTGGGCATGATGATTGGTGAATGGCGTGCGCTGTGGAGCGAAAGCCTGCCGTTCCTGATCGTGCAATTGCCGCAGTGGATTGACAAGAAGGTCGACGAGGGTGACGGCGATCCGATGCTGTGGCCGGTGTTGCGCGAGGCCCAGTGGGATGCCGCGCAGTCCATCGACAATGTGTTCGCCATCTGCACTATGGATTGCGGCGAATACAACAACATTCATCCGGTTGATAAACGTACACCGGGCGAGCGTCTAGGCAATTGTGCGCTTCGCCAAGTGTATGGTATGAGCCGTATTCCGGTGTATGGGCCGACTGTGCTGGGTTTCCGCTGCGACGAAGGCGGCCGCGTACGCCTGTTCTTCCGGTACGCGCACGGCCTGCATTTCAGCGGTACTACGCCCGACAGTTTTGGTGACGAGTTCGCCAAGAGCCTGCCTTCGCTGGTGCGTCTGCCGGAACGTTCCGGTTTCGAGCTTGCCGGTGCCGATGGTGTGTTCCATCCGGCCTACGCCGCGATTTTCGTGGATTGCGATATTGACGATCTGGTCAACGCAAAGGTCAACGTGGTCGATTACAACGCCACGGAATTCGGTATTCCGATCAACAGCCGCAGTATCGGCACGATTACGTTGGCCACGCCGGAAGTGCCAGCGCCGGTGATGATGCGCTACGCATGGCGTAGCTGGGGTCCGGCACCGTTGTTTAATGACAATAATCTGCCTGCTCACCCATTCAAGCTGGACCTGACCGATCACACCGACTCTGATCACGCTGAATAATCACGTTAGATAGTTGCGTTGAACGGCTGCGTCACATGATTGTCGATAGTTGACGATGAATAGCGTGCGATTGCTGTGCTTATAGTGTGCTGCAATCGCACGCTTTATATTGCGATTGAAGTCCTGCTGATCGCACGTCAGTCAAATACGAATCAAATACCAGTCAAATAAAAAATCGTTGAAAAATCAACGTTTCTGCGATTTGTGTCACTGAAAACGCAGAAACGAATCAAATAAAATGCGCTGCACTGCGAGCGCATAGGCTATTGCCAGAGGTTCGGGCCGAATGATTCCAGGTATGCGGTGAGTTCGGCGGCCATCTGTTCGTCTTCCGAAATGCGCGGGTGACCATCCGCGCCGCAACCGTTGCGTGAATACAAGAAATGTTTCACGTGAAACTCGCCCTCAGCGCGAAGCGTATCGCGGCCGTTGCCGTGGAAGATGGCGTGGAACTTACCGTCACGACCAAGAGCTACGTGCGCGACCTGTTCTGCATGGCAGACAAGGTCGACGTGAAGGCTTCGGTGGCCGAGGGCATGGTCTCGCTGCTTCCGGGCGAAAGCGTCGTGCTGCATATCGCCACCGCCGATGTCGCAGCGCTTGCCGCTCCGGGTGCGTTCGCAGCCGCCAACGTGCCGCGTTCCGCCAACGATCTGAAGCGTGAATGGTGAGATTCCGCGAATGTGCCTTCTAGTGAAGCGGTAGAAGAGTGGATAGAGGACTACTGAAATTTCAGTTGACGTGTTCGGTTGAGTAAAAACATAAGTTGAAGCGCCGCCAACCTTAAGAAACGAAAGTGTTGTGAACGCTGACTTTTCAAGAGGTTGGTCGGCGCTTTTACTGTACGATGTAGATGAACCGTTTAAGTTGCGATTTAGGTTAAGAAGAAGGACACGGACATGCCTATTCAAAAAAGCAAGGTGACGATTTTTGACGTTGCCAAGGCTTCGGGAGTCTCTAGTAGCGCCGTTTCGTATGCGCTCAACGGCAAGTCTGGTGTTTCCGATGTGACTCGAGACAAAGTGTTGAAGGTCGCACACGAACTGGGATGGAAGCCGAATGGCGCGGCACAGGCGCTGGCCAAGGCGAAGACGCAGCGCGTGGGTCTAGTGCTGGGTTACGACCCGAAGCTGCTTTCCGTCGAATCCTACATGATGGAACTTATTTCCGGTCTTGGCGCCGAGCTGGAAAAATACGATTATTCTCTGCTGGTACGCATGGCCGTGGGTGAGGACGCGAAGCTTTCGATCATCGATGATTGGATTGCTACTGGCAACGTCGACGCCATGCTGCTCGTCAATGTCGAGCTTGGAGACCCTTGCGTTGCCTTGCTTGAGGAGCATGAGGAGATGCCGGTGCTTGCCATTGCCGATGCCTCCGTGGTCGGCAATCTGTCGAGTCTGTCAAGCGCCGACGCCGATGCCGTGCGCCGAGCGGTGCGATACCTGTATGATCTCGGGCATCGTCAGATCGCCCGCGTCGGCGGTCCCGAATCGCTTGCGCACTCGTATATTCGCGATTCCGCCTTTGCGGACGTCGCTTCCGAGCTGGGCATGCGTTATCGTTGCCTGCACACCGACTACACGCCGGAAACCGGTCGCGAGGCCACGAAGCGCCTGCTGGCGTTCTCTGAGCATCCGACGGCGATCATCTACGACAATGATGTGATGGCGTTGGCTGGCCTTGGCGTGGCAGCTTCGCAAGGCATCAAAGTACCGGAGGAAATCTCCATCATGTCGTGGGATGATTCCCTCATGTGCACCGCGGCGTATCCGAACCTGACCGCCATGGGCCGTGACGTGGTCGATACCGGTAAGCAGGCCGCCGGATTGCTGCTCAAGCTGATCGGCGGCGAGCGTGTGGGGCATCTGATGGAAGGGCCGTACGAATTGCGTGCCCGCGCTTCGACCGGTCCCGCTCCGGCAGCGGAATAAGATGCGATGATGAGTTAATGCGATGATGAATTAAAAAATTGCGATTGCGCATTTGCTGCGCCCCGACAAGGGCAGGATGAAAGCGAGCAGCGAGCCGGTCGCGGCGATCGCCGCAAGGGTTATGCCATACAGGATTGCGACGGTGTTGCCGGACTGCTTCGACAGGTACCACAGGTCGAACGGCGCGAGTCCCCAGAACAGCCCGGGAATCGCGGATTGGAAATCAAAATCTGAAATCTGAAATCGTAATCTGAAATCAAAAAGCGCCCGTGCCCCTCGCTTGAGGCATGGGCGCATTGTTGCCTTACGACTTCAGGCACGCTTCTGTGTGATCTGATAGGCGGCGAACAGCACGACCAGCCAAATCACGCCGGCGACCACTGCGATGCGATAGCTTGCGGAGAAGCACATCAGCACCACGACCAGCAGCATGAACGCGATCACCACATACGGCGTCACCTTGGCGAACGGCAGCTTGAACGCAAGTTTGTCAAGTGCTTCCTGGCCCTTCAATCCCTTCAAATCATTCGGACCGTCGCCGGCGGCGACAACGCGACGGAACTTAATTTCCGTAATCATGATCATGATCCAATTAATCGCAGCGGCAATCGTGGCAATCGACATCAAATAATTGAACGCGAAATCAGGCCACACGAACACCACCACCACGGCGATCGCAATGATGATGGCCGACGTGATCACACCCCCGACCGGAACGCCGCGCTTGTTCAGGCGGCCCAGATACGCGGGCGCATTGCCCTGCTTCGCCAACGAATACAGCATGCGCGAGTTCGCGTACAGGCCGGAGTTGTACACGCTCATCACGGCGGTCAAGCACACGAAATTCAGAATGCCGGCGGCCGCATGCACGCCCACCGAGTCGAAAATCTGCACGAACGGGCTGGAATTGCCGTCGATCGTGCTCCACGGCACCACGGCCATAATCACGCCGAGCGCGCAGATGTAGAACACGAGAATACGCCAGATAATGCCGTTCGTGGCCTTCGGGATGGTGGTGCGCGGATTTTCGGTTTCGCCCGCGGTGATGCCGATGAGCTCGGTGCCGCCGAAGCTGAACATCACCACGACCAGCGCCATCAGCAGGCCGGTCCACGTGCCGTCCGCATTGCGAGACATCAGCCATGCGGCAGGAATCCGCCGTCAACGGTAAACCAGTTGGCGAACGACGCGCGAATGCCCGAAGCGGTCGGCACATTCGCGATGATCACATACAAACCGCCGAAAATCATGGCAAGCACGGCCACGATCTTGATGATGGCGAACCAGAATTCAAATTCGCCGAACTTGTTCACGCCCATAAGATTCAGCGCCGCGATGGCCACCAGGAACACCGCCGCCGACACCCACTTCGGAATGTTCGGGAACCAGTAATTCACGAACGAGCCAACCACGGCCAACTCCACCATGGCCACGAGCACGTAGTTGAACCAGTAATTCCAGCCGGAAATAAAGCCGGCTCGCTTCGACCAGTACTGCGTGGCGTAATAGCTGAACGCGCCCGCCTTCGGATCCTCGACCGCCATTTCGGACAGGGCGCGCACGATCAGGAAAATCGCCAGACCGCCGATCAGATAGGCGAGCAGAATGGCCGGGCCCGCCAGCTGAATCGACTCGCTGGAACCATAGAACAGGCCGGTGCCGATCGCGCCGCCCAATGCGATCAATTGAATATGACGATTCTTCAAAGACTTGCGCAGCGTCGGCGGAACCGGCACATCGTCGGTTTCGCGCGGTTTCTTCGCAACGGTTGCGTCGCTCATGAATGCTTCCTCTTCTTGGGTGCCTCGGCAATATTCGGCAAATTCGGCAAAAGTTTGCGATCTTGGCGATGTTGCGTTCGGCAGTAGTGGTAGGTGACGCGCCTATGGTTTTTGGCATGGACTCGTCTTCCCCGATTGTAGCTGTAGCGCGTGGATTCGGTTTCATAGTGTTCAATAGTTCGATAGTTCAATAAAATGAAGGTTTGGGAGCAATGGTTGGTGCTGCTTGAGCGCTGCGGGCTGGAGGTCGTCATGGCATTCGTCAAAGACATGGTGCGTATGTGGTTGCATGCGTGGAAGCGATTCGTCTCCATCGCACTGATCTCGTTGCTGGGCGTCGCCGTGCTTACGGGCATTTACGCGGGTTGCCGAGACGCTTTTCTTGCGACGGATCGTTTTTTCGACACCCAAGGATTGCACGACATTCAGGTGTTGTCGACGGCCGGATTGACCGATGACGATATTGCCGCGCTCCGTAAGATTTCCGGTGTTGCGAAAGTGCAGGGCGAACGTTCGCAAACCGTGACCGTCGATCTGAACGGCAAAAAACCGTGACCATGCAGGAGATCGGCACGAACGGCATTGACCAGCCGTATTTGCAAAGTGGCCGTATGCCTGAAAAGTCCGGTGAGATCGCGGTGACGCGCAAATTCATCAAGGATTCCGGATATAAAAAGGGCGACCATATTACGGTGACACCGCAGGATTCGGCGTCTTCTTCTTCT